>Ga0310695_10000065_pt1 | contig 267227 bp, 213 predicted proteins | sample RumenRJG_04DNA_FD_203882 | JGI IMG/M metagenome (GOLD analysis project Ga0310695, IMG submission 203882) | Bovine rumen microbial communities from Lethbridge, Alberta, Canada - RJG_04 (v2) (version 2) | ecosystem: Host-associated > Mammals > Digestive system > Stomach > Rumen | place: Canada...
TAAGGATTTCTATATTACGTTGTTTGGCGACACTAATATAGTGATTATCAATGAGATGTGCAATATTTCTCAAAGAAATCAACCTTAGCATTTTTTCGTTTTTAGCTACTTGCGAAACTTAAATAACAATAATATCGCAGGTCTTCAAATAATCATTCTGACTATCTGGATGATCTGATGCCGCACTGTGAGGATGGTTTTGCAGGGGTATATCCCTTTTGCATACCCCGGGAACAGGCCGATTGTCGGCGCAGGTGTGCCCTCGATTTGGCGCAGGTGTGTTTTGGGGATGGGGACCGGCGCCGCAAAACAGGCACTCACGCATTCCAGTGGCGCCGGTGTCACCTCAACAGTCACACTTGCGCCAAGTATGGCAGGGACCTGCGCCAGGGGGGGCTAGCCTTCCTTGTCTTCTTTCACCGCTTTGTTGTAGCAGTCGCGGCAGAGGGGTTCGTAGGTGTCCTTTTCGCCCAGGACGACCAGTTTGCGGCTGTCGGAGAGGCGGTGGGAGAAATTGGCGAGGGCGCCGCAGCGGACGCAGATGGCATGGACCTTCTGGACGTCGTCGGCGATGGCGAGGAGCCCCGGCATGGGGCCGAAGGGCTTGCCCAGGTAGTCGGTGTCCAGGCCGGCGATGATGACGCGGACGCCGCGGTCGGCCAGTTCCTGGACCACGCCGATGATGCTTTCGTCAAAGAACTGTGCCTCGTCGATGCCTACGACCTGGACGTCCGGGTCGATCTGGAGCATCCGGGAAGGGGTTTTGATGGGGGTGCAGGAAATGCTGTGGGAATCGTGGGAGACGACATCCAGGTCCGAGTAGCGCTTGTCCACCGTGGGCTTGAACGTGGCGATTCGCTGCTTGGCGAACTGGGCGCGCTTGAGCCGCCGGATGAGTTCTTCCGTCTTCCCCGAGAACATCGAGCCGCAGATGAGTTCGATGCAGCCCGATTTTTTTGTGTTTTCCAAAAACATTTCCTTACTTTGTTGTGATTGACTTGTACAAAGATAGTCATTTATGGAGAAAAACAGTACAGAAATCCTGCGGGAAATCGAGTCCGCACTCGCCGAATTGAAGGAGAAAGTCCGTCTGCTGGAAGAACAGGTCGCTCAGTACCAGAAGCTTGCGGAAGAGGAAGAGGCTGCCGCCCAGGAGGCGGAGTCTGTTGACGAGGTGGATTTCACGGATATGGAGATCGGCGAGACGGAGGACCTCCCGGAGGCCGCCGTCGCTCCAGAAATCATCGCCGGTCCGGAACCGGTCTTCAAGCCGGAACCTATCGATGTTCCGGAACCAATCGACATGCCGGAGCCCGAACCGGAACCCCTTCCGGAGCCCGTCCTGGAACAAGAACCCGCCCCCGAACCCGAGCCTGCACCCGAACCGGCCCCGGCACCTGAAATTCCGGCGGTGGACACTTCGCGGATGGCCTGGCGGCTGGACAAGCCCGGCCTCCCGGTGAAGAACATCCGCAGCGGCATTTCCCTGTACGACCGGGCGCTGTTCATCGGCACCCTCTTCAAGGAGGATTATGCCCTGTATGACAAGACGATCGGCGAACTGAACGCCCTGACCACCCTGGACGAGGCGGTGGACTATGTCCTGGCGCATTTCCCGGACTGGAACTTCAAATCCGACATCGTCTATAACTTCATGATGGCCATCCGCAAGAAACTGGGTTGAGATGGCCGGTCGCCTGTATATCGTTCCGACTCCGGTCGGCAATCTGGATGACATGACTTTCCGGGCCGTCCAGGTCCTGAAAGAGGCGGACCTGATCCTGGCGGAGGACACGCGGACCAGCTCGGTCCTCCTGCACCGGTATGACATCCATCGGCCGCTCCAGTCGCATCACAAGTTCAATGAGCACCAGACGGTGCAGCTGGTCAAGGAACGCATCCTGGGCGGACTGAATGTGGCCCTCATCAGCGATGCGGGTACGCCCGGCATCAGCGATCCGGGCTTTCTCCTGGCCCGGGCCTGCGCGGAGGAGGGGATCGAGGTCCAGACGCTTCCGGGCGCGACGGCCTGCATCCCCGCCATCGTTTCCTCCGGCCTTCCTTGCGACCGTTTCTGTTTCGAGGGCTTCCTGCCGCAGAAAAAAGGCCGCCAGACGCTGCTCACGGCCCTGGAAGGGGAGACACGGACGATGGTCTTTTACGAGTCGCCCTACCGGCTGGTAAAGACGCTGGGCCAGTTCATCGAGCATTTCGGGCCGGAGCGCCGCTGTTCCGTCGCCCGCGAGATATCCAAGCTCCATGAAGAGCATCACCGGGGAACGCTCCAGGAAGTCGCCGCCTGGTTCTCCGAACATGAACCCAAAGGCGAAATCGTTATTGTCGTCGCCGGCGCGGAGCCGGTAAAACCTGTCAAACAGAAGCGTTATGGAAGAGGGGAAGAGACAGAAGACTCCTCGGAGTAGTTTTACGGTGGGGGCCATCGCCCTCGTTTTTCTGATCATCGGTTACGAGGTCGCCCTGTTCGTCCACAAGGCGGCGGTCTCGCGCGTCGTGGCGAACCGGGACACGCCGGACACGGTCTATGTGGAGCGCTCCGGTGTCGATCCGGGCGCCTACTCCGGCACCCATTCGGGCGACCCGGCCGTCGTGGTCCGGAAGCCCTCCGCCCATTCCCGCGAAGCTGTCCGCCTGCGCGAGAAGGCGGCACCCCGGAAAGTGGAGTCTTTCCGATTCAATCCCAATACCGTATCGCTGGAAGACCTGGTGCGGCTGGGCTTTTCTGAGAAGCAGGCGCAATCAATTCTGAATTACCGGGAAAAGGGCGGCCGTTTCCGCCGGCCGGCGGATTTCGCCAAGTCCTACGTCGTGGCAGACTCCGTCTTTGAAAGGCTGGAACCCTATATCGACATTCCCCGCCTGGACATCAACCAGGCCGACAGCGCTGCTTTCGAGTCCCTGCCGGGCATCGGCCCGTACTTCGCCTCGAAGATGGTTTCGTACCGGACCTCCCTCGGGGGCTATTCCTGTCCGGAGCAGCTGATGGACATCTATCACTTCGACCAGGAAAAGTACGACGGCCTGAAGGACCTCATCACCTGTTCGAAACCGGAACCCTATCCGCTCTGGACCCTCCCGGAAGCGGATCTGGCCCGACACCCCTACCTGTCCCGGGCGGAAGCCCATGCCGTCGTCCTGTACCGGGACCACCAGCCCCGTGACCGCTGGACCCTGGAAGGGCTGGGCAAGGCGGGCATCTTCTCCGAAGACCACTTCCGGAAACTCTCCCGCTGTCTCCTGGCCGATCCCTGACGGTTACTCCGTATAATAGTCGATCAGCCGGACGAGGGCGCGGGAGCAGACAGGGCAGAACTCCTCGCATTCGTTGATGCGCATGCGGCATTCCTGGACGGGGCGGAAGACGCCTTCCGTCTGGTAGCCGGCACCCTCATAGACGCCCAGCTTGAGATTGAGCTGGGCTTTCTGCTCCGGGGTCAGCGTGTGCCAGATGCGGCGCACGTCCTGTTTCGTGTCCAGCTCATCCGGCTCGGTGGGGATGGGAGTGCCGGCGGGAAGCATGTCCTGCCACTTGGCCCCGAAATCATGGAGCGTGGTGATGTTGGGCTCCCAGGGCTCCGTGTCGGCCGGATACTGCGTTTCCTCCTGGTCTCCATAGGCATACTCGTCGGCCAATCCGCCGAAGGCATGGCCGAATTCGTGGACCAGCACGGCATTGAAGGTGGGATGGTCGCTGTCCATGATCGTGACGGAGTTGAAAACGCCGCCGCCCCCGTAGATGGGCGTATTCACCAGGACGATGATATGCTCGAAAGGTGTTGTCCCGATTACGTCGTACACCTTCTGCATCGAGGAGGTCGTGAGATAGCGGTCGGAATAGAACGTGTCGTAGTGGCTCTCCAGAGGCGTATCCTTCCATTCGCCCCGCCGGGGAACGCTCACACCCGAGTCGTGGGAGGGCGCGAAGACGGCCCGGACGGCGAACTTGTCCCGGAGTGTGGCAAAGGGCTCGTGGCGGAAGATCGCCCGGGCCGCCCGCTGGGCGTCGGAGAAGAACTTCCCCTTCTGGGCCTCCGTGTACCCTTCCGCAACGATCACGATGTCAATGGTTTTGTCCAGGGGACCTCCCTGCCAGACGACCGCGGAGGACAGACCGTTGTCCGCGACTCGGCGGATCAGGATATCCTTGGGGTCGATTCGATGTTTCAGGCAGGACGACACTTTCCGGTGTGTGTCCACGAGGGAGATTTCCACATCGACCGGCCGCTTGGGGAAAGGTACCTGGAAGCAGTTTTCGAAGGCCTTCTGCACATGGAGGGCCTCCGTCGTGACCTGCCATTCCTGGAAGAGGGTGGAGAAGGAGTTGGCATACAGGCAGGCGCCGGTTTCCGGATCCAGCACCCGGATCTGGCCGTTCCCTTCCAGCAGGGGCTTGGTCAGGTTGTTCCGCCGGCCGGCCCATGCGGAGGTCTTCAGGGCGCGCTGGAAATAAATGGCCTGATGGTGCGCATCCCCGCACATGACATAGTCCAGCCGGAGGGTGGCATCCTCGAAATCGGCATCGAATTCCTGGGCGTACAGGCCACTCCAGGCCAGGAACAGGGCCGGAATGGCCAGTATCCATCGTCTCATCATCGTATCTGTTTTATTCGTTTGTATCCATGACACGCCGGAGGGCGTCTTCCACCTCGTCGTAGCCATATCCCCGCGAGAGCAGCGCCTTGAGCAGCTTCAGCCGGCACTGGGGATCGCCTTTCAGGAGCCGGTAGCGTTCCGCGGCAAGCTTGTCCAGTTTCGCGGCGGCTTTCACGGTATCCACTTCCCCCAGCGCTTCCGTGATCACTTCATCGGAAATGCCCTTCCCCCGCAGCTGGAAACGGATTTTGACCGGTCCCCAGCCTTGGAGCGAGGACTTCTCCCGGGCAAAGGCTGCGGCATAGCGGGCGTCATCGACAAAGCGGTCCTTTGTGAGTGCCGCCACAATCCGTTCCGCTGCTTCCACATCTCCTTCGAGCGCTTTCACCGCCTTCCGGCGGACGTCGAAGGTACAGGACTCCGCCCGGGCGCACTGGCGCTGCAGCCGCTCCAGAACCTTTTTCTCCTCCATCATCAGAAATCAAATCCCAAGGACAGGTATGCTCCCACTTTCCGGGTCATCGAGGACCAGAAGACCTGGGCCTTGAGCGGCCCCACGACAGAATCGTAGGCATAGCCGAAGCCGGCGCCGTACAGGTTCTCGCCGGTCTCGAACTTCCGGAAGCTGTAAAAGTCGCGGGAATAGTTGAACGTTGCCGTCAGGTAGTTGTTCTTGAGGAACTGGTAGCGGAGATCCGCCCGGAGGACGACCAGGTTGTTGCGTCGGAAAGCGGCGTTGGCAATGCCGATGAAAGGCATCTGGTGGTCCACGTACCGCCCAGCCATGTCGCCGCCCAGGACATTGGCATAGGGGATCGGGATGTCGTCACCGAAGATGAACCGGAATCCGCCCTGCGGGATGAGGGTGAAGTGGGAGCCGATGGGAACCGGCATCTTGCCCGATCCGCTGGCGATGCCGAAGAAAGGCGGATAGCCCGGGCCGTCGGCCAGACGGGACACGAGGTCATAGCGCAGGTGGGCGGAAAAACCCTGTTTCGGGAAGTAGCCGTCATCCAGAGAATAGGCGGTCGCATCCACGAACAGGCCCGGGTAGTCCATGGCTTCCAAGCTGCGGTCGTAATCGCCGATCACGTCGCTGGCCAGCAGGTGCGCGATGTTGAAGTACAGGTTCTGGAAGCCCCCCTTGACATCGAACATGGACCACTCCATGTTGGAGGCGTATACCTCCTGGGTCGTGGACAGATAGGCCACGTTGAAGCGGTTTTCGCCCATCAGGAAGTTGTTGTGGTCCGTCCACTTGAGGTCCGCCCGGACGTTGAGGGTGGGCCACCTGGGAGTCTCGTAGGCATAGTGCAGGTCCACATAGGGGTTGGTGCCGATGCGGGCGGTCATGTCCAGAGAAGATCCCTTCATGGCCGTCGTATTGAGACCCACGTTCAGAAGCAGGGAAACCAGCTCCTCCGAGTCCAGCCGGAATCCCACGCCCAGCAGGTGTTTCGGACCGCGTTTGCAATTGATCTTGAGATGGAAAGGCTCTTCCTTGCCGAGCATCTCATAACTGACATACTCGTAGGCGCCCTTTCCGAAGATGGTGTTGACGGCATCTTCCACTTCGGCTCTGGTCACGCGGTCCCCGGCATGGATCTTCAGCCGGGTCCGGATATACTTCGCATCCTTCTCCGAGACGCCCGCCACCTCGACGCTGTCGATGAGGACCGGCGTCCGTCCGATGTCTACGGCTTTCGGGCCGGCCAGCCGGAGCGTGTCCTTGCCCAGCCAGCGGCGGACGGCGTCCAGCTCCTCCTTCTTTTCCTCGGCGGCCTTGTATCCCCGGGTGATCATGGTGTCGATGGCCGTCGTGTTGAAGCTCATCATCCCGTAGCCGGTCAGGTTTGGCTTGATACGCACGTCCACATTCCGGATGTTGCGGGTGAAGGAGTCCTCGGCGAACATGTCGATGCCCCGCCAGAGGATGTCCGCGATGTTGTGGATCTCCGTATAGCCGGATTTCGCATCGGACAGGTCGATGCCGATGACGATGTCGGCCCCCATCTCCCGGGCGAGGTCCACCGGGAAATTGTTGCGCATGCCGCCGTCCACCAGGACCATACCCTTGGTGCGGACCGGGGCGAAAAGGCCCGGGATGGACATCGTAGAGCGCATGGCCGTATTGAGGCTGCCGCTGTGCCAGACCTTGGCCTTGCCGGAGACGATGTCGGTCGCGACACAGGCGAACGGGACCGGATTCCGGAAGAAATCCGTGGAATCGGCATAGCCCGGGGTGAGGCTGGAAATCAGGTCCTGGACGTTCTGCCCGAAGATGAATCCGGACGGAAGGCTGCTCAGGAGGCTCTGGGTCGTCATCCAGCCCTGGTCCTCTTCCTCGGCGCTGAGATGCAGGCGGCCGTCCGCCTGGTTGTCGTATTGGACATCCTCGTCGAGCTGGTTCCTGTAATCCTTCACGCTGTAGTAGAACGGGAAGGAGAGGACGAATTTCTCCTTGTACCGCCGCCTGGAGTAGGGGATGTATTCCCAGTCCACCTTGTCGCTCATCGTCCGGTCCCAGTCCAGGTTCCGCATCAGCGAATCCAGGAATTCGGGCGTGTAGCCGATGGAATAGACGCCGCCGATGAGTCCGCCGATGGAGGTTCCGACGACCATGTCGATCGGGAACTTATACTGTTCCAGGTATTTGAGTGCGCCCACGGTTGCCGCGCCCTTGGCGCCGCCGCCGCTGAGTACCAGGGCTACGGTCGGGCGGTGTTTCCGGATCTGGTCCATGCGCGCCCGCATGGCGGCGACGGCCTGGGCGTCGGAGGGGTCCAGACCGAATCCGGCAGAGGATTTGTCCTGCGCTCCGAGAAGAAGCGGGATGAAAAGGCTCAGAAGGAAGACTATTCTTTTCATACGCGGTTATTCGTGGTTATGCAGGCCGGCCAACAGGCCGCAGGCGGCGAGGATGTCCTCGCCCCGCGAGGCGCGGATGGTCGCTGTGACCCCGCCCCTGGTGAGGCGGTCGCGGAAGGCTTCCATGGTTTCCCGGGAACTGGTCCCATACGGGAAATCGGGAATCCGGTGGAAGCGGATGAGGTTCACCCGGCACTCCAGGCCTTTCAGGAGGTGCAGAAGGGCATCCGCATGGCGTGGGGTGTCGTTATGGCCGGCGAACATGGTATATTCGAAGCTCACGCGGCGCTGGCCGGTGAAATCGTACTGCCGGATCAGGGCGATGACGTCCTGGATCGGGAAGGCCTTCTGCGCCGGCATGAGGGCGAGGCGCTCCTCCGGGAAGGGATCGTGCAGGCTCACGGCCAGGTGACACTTGCACTCGTCCAGAAAGCGCTTCAGGGACGGGATGACGCCGATGGTGGACAGGGTGATGCGCTTGGGACTCCAGCCGTATCCCCAGGGGGCGGTGAGGATCTCGATGACCTTCTTCACTTCCTCCCAGTTGTCCAGGGGTTCGCCCATGCCCATGAAGACGGCATTGGTGAGTTCCGCGGCCTCGTCGATGGCGAGGAACTGGGACAGGATGTCCGCTGCGGATAGGTTCCCGTGGAAGCCCTGGCGCCCGGTCATGCAGAACTTGCAGCCCATCTTGCAACCCGCCTGTGAAGAAACGCACAGCGTTTTCCGGTCTCCGTCCGGAATCATGACGGCTTCCACGGCATTGTCCGGATTCCCGTTCACCGGGAACAGGTATTTCTTGGTCCCGTCCGATGAGGCGGCGACGCCGAGGGGTTCCGCAACGCCCACTTCGTAGGCGTCGGCCAGTCTTTCCCGGCCTGCCTTGGAGAGGTTGGTCATGTCGGACAGGGAGCGGACACGCTTCCCGTAGATCCACTGGGCCAATTGGTTGCCCGTGAATCCCGGCAGGCCTGCCGCCAAGGCGATTTCCTTCAGTTGGGAGGGATTTTTCCCGAGGAGCTTTTCCATATTCATTGCAAAAATAACATTTTATTTTCATAACTTTGTAGGACCGCGGAACGATTGTTCCGGGAAACATATAACAAACAACATTATGGCTAAAGCAGTAGAAGAAAAAAGCGGTGCGGAAGTCAATGCCGCCAAACTGAAGGCATTGCAGGCGACGATCGACAAGATCGAGAAGGATTACGGGAAGGGTACCATCATGAAGCTGGGAGATCAGCCAGAATGGGATGCGGCGCAGGTGATCCCGAGCGGATCCATCGCCCTGGACCATGCGCTGGGCATCGGGGGTTACCCCAAGGGCAGGATCATCGAGATCTACGGCCCTGAATCCAGCGGAAAAACCACCCTGGCGATCCATGCGATCGCCCAGGCCCAGAAAGCGGGCGGCATCGCCGCCATCATCGACGCGGAACACGCCTTTGACAGGACCTATGCGAAGGCCCTGGGCGTGGACCTCGAGACCCTCCTCATCTCCCAGCCGGACAATGGGGAGCAGGCCCTTGAAATTGCGGACAACCTCATCCGGAGCGGCGCCATCGACATCGTTGTGATCGACTCCGTCGCGGCCCTGACCCCGAAAGCGGAGATCGAGGGCGAGATGGGCGAGAACAAGGTGGGCCTTCAGGCGCGCCTGATGTCCCAGGCTCTTCGCAAGCTCACGGCGAACATTTCCAAGACGAACACCTGCTGCATCTTCATCAACCAGCTGCGTGAGAAGATTGGCATCATGTTCGGCAATCCCGAAACCACGACGGGCGGCAATGCCCTGAAGTTCTATGCATCCGTGCGGCTGGACATCCGTCGCACCACCCAGATCAAGGACGGCGAAGAGGCCCTGGGCAACCACGTGAAGGTGAAGGTCGTGAAGAACAAGATGGCTCCGCCGTTCAAGAAGGCGGAATTCGACATCGTATTCGGCGAGGGCATCTCCCACTCCAGCGAACTGGTGGACCTGGGCGTGGAACTGGGCATCATCCAGAAATCCGGCTCCTGGTTCAGCTACAACGACAGCAAGCTGGCTCAGGGACGGGAAGCCGCCAAGAAGCTCCTCCAGGACAACGTGGAACTGGCCGACGAAATCGAGGCCCGTATCCGTGCGGCTATGCAAAACGTTCAGGACTAGTTTTTTATGAAACGCACACTTGCCTTCCTGACCTTCCTGGTGTCGCTTTTTTCCGTCAGTGCCTGCCATTACAACGTAAACCTTTCCGTGGCGGCGCATGCGGATCTGACCTATGCGAACGGCGACATCCTCCACACGGATATCGTCGAGTATGAGGGCTATCACCGGAACTCCTTTTCAAACGATGACCTGGAGCATATTTTCATCGACCTGACCCAGCATGCCAGCCCCGACTTTACGGCGGCCATTCTTTATCTGTCGGTCTTTGATGAAATCAAGGGTGCTCCGCTCCGGGACGAAACGTACGGAGTCGTGTACAATTCCCACTCGGGCCATTACGACTTTGCGGACATGGACATCCGGTACTGACGCAAGGCAGGCGAGCAGACAGCGAAAAGGGGTGACCGCATCGGCCACCCCTTTTCTGTCATTCTGAACACCGAAGGGTGAGGGATCTACCGGCAGGCCTCCCAGAGGACCGTCCTCGTCAAGGCCGGGTCGTTGGTGGTGATCTGGTCCACGCCCAGGTCGCGCATGGCTTCGAGGTCGGTGCGGTTGTCTACGGTCCATACATTGACGCTCATCCCGAGCTCATGCGCTTCCCGGACCCATTCCGGATGCTTGTAGAAAACGGAATAGTGATAGTCGATGCCGTTGATCCCTTCCCTGTGCAGGTCGGCGGGAGCGATGTCACCGCTGAGGTACTGGACCGTGAATCCGGGGGCTTTCCGGGCCAGTTCCCGGCAGATGTGGTGGCTGAAGGAGATGAAGGCGATCCGGTCGGTATCGTACATCCTGTGGGCCCTGATGGCCTTCAGGCAGCCGTCCACGAGGGCATTTTCCTGCTCGGGGGTTTCATGCGGCTTGAGTTCCAGGACCAGGACGCAGTCCGGGGACTTGTCGCCCTGGGCGAGATATTCGTCCAGGGTGGGAATCGTCTCCCCGTTCGCCAGCGTGATGGTGCGGACGGTCTCGAGCGGACTTTTCTCAATGTCGATCCCTTTCGCCGTCCGGTCATGATTCACGACCACGACGCCGTCGGCGGTCAGATGCAGGTCGAACTCGCTGCCCCAGCAGCCGAATTCCTGCGCCCGGGCGAGGGATGCGATGGAGTTTTCCGCATTGTCCTTCCACCAGCCGCGGTGGGCGACGATTCCTGCCCGGGGAACCCGTTTCTCCAGGAAGGCCTTGACATCGTTCCAGTCATAATAGGGACCCTGGACGGGGCTGATGGCCGGGATGGAAGACTCCCGCTCGTTGTGGAGGAACTTGACGAGGATCCGGTCGGATTTCCGGCTCCGGTAGAAGATCATCTGCAGGTTGGCGGCAAAGGGACAGTTCCAGGAAGGGAGCCAGTTCGCGGCCGCTTCGTCGGCGGACATCCTGTCGCTCACGCCTTCCAGGCCCAGGTAGGAGATCAAGCCCAGGAACGGCCAGTCGTGGCCGAACGTGAGGTCCGCCGCCCGCTGTACCTTCCCGGTGATGACATCGTCCGCCTGGCGGACCAGGACATCCACGAGCTGCTTGGCGCGGGGAAGCCGCAGTTCGCCGTTGAGTTCGGAGTTGGTCTGGTTCAGGTAGGCGGGAAGGAAGTTTTCCTCATGGAACCGGACTACGTTTTCAAAAGGCAGGTAGCGGAACAGGTTGTCGTCGATGTCAAAGGCCTCGGCCACCTTGGCGGTGGCGTAGATGGCCGCCTGGAAACGCTCCAGGTCCGGAATGAGTTTCCGTCCGGCCGCCGGATCCGTGAAGAGGTTCCGGAGGACGGTTACCGTATCCAGGGCCGGGGCGTTCTTCCGCCGCTCGGCCATCACCTTCCGGGTCCTGTCGCTGATGGTTTCGTTCTCGCTCCGGGAAATATACTCCATGTAGGTCTCGCCCGTGTCCAGGTCCAAGTCCAGGTCGGGCTGGATGGCGGCGAAGGAGGCCGTGAAACCGTTCATGGACACGATACAGCGGGGGACCGTGCTGGAAACGGCCCGGATGTGCTTGCAGCCGTCTTGGAACACTTGCGGATAGCGGTGATACATCCGCTCGGCGAGGGCGGCATGCTCCCGGACGCCGCGCGGGGTGAGCCGGCCGTCCATGCCGTTGTAGGACTCGAAGATGAAGGCGGCCTCGTGCATCAGCGAATCCCCGGCCGGGGTGAGGATGCCCTCGTCGGCGCCCTTCGCCAGGATATCCCGCACGAAGGTGTACTGGAATCCGCCCCATTCCGAGCGGGAACCATGCCGGCCGTAATGGCTGATGTAGAAGGGTTTGTAACCCTTGGGAGCCGGCGTGTCATGCAGCGGAAGGAATTCGTAGGAATGCGTGTTGAACGCCGCCCGGCGGGGGTTCTCCCGGAGGAACTGCACCACCGGCGTGTCCGGCTGGGCGAAGGCCGAGGCGGCGAGCAGGGCCGAGGCGGCAAGGATCAGGAATCTTTTCATGCGTTTTCAGTGTTTTCCCAAATGTAGTGATTATCGCGGGGGATTGCAAAAGTTTTTATTAACTTTGCGCATTCTTAAAAGATATCGAAACACTATGGTAAAAGTTGACGTCAAAGGTTGCTGCGGCTTCGTGGACGAGGCCAAGTACCAGGAGTATGTGGGCAAGGCCCTCACTGCATTCGACACGCTCGTCGCCGGAAACGGTGCCGGCAATGATTTCCTCGGTTGGAAGCACCTGCCTTCCGAAACGCCGGAAAGCCTCATTGCGGACTGCGAGGCGGTGCGTGACTGCTGGAAGGGCAAGGGTGTGGACCTGGTGATCGCCATCGGCATCGGCGGCAGCTACCTCGGTGCCAAATGCGCCGTGGAGGCCCTGAGCCACAATTTCGCGAAGCAGCTTTCCAGGAAGGACGCCCCCGAGGTCGTCTTCGCCGGCAACAACCTCTCCGAGGAGTACCTGGCCGAGCTCATGGACCTCGCCGCCGAGCGCAACGTCGCCTGCATCGTCATCTCCAAGTCCGGCACCACCACGGAGCCGGCCGTTGCCTTCCGCATCGTCAAGCAGTATATTGAAGATACTTACGGAAAGAAAGAGGCCGCCGAGCGCATCGTCGCCATCACCGACGCGAAGAAGGGCGCCCTCAAGACCCTCTCCACCCAGGAAGGATACAAGACCTTCATCGTCCCGGACAACGTGGGCGGCCGTTTCTCCGTCCTCACCCCGGTGGGCATCCTCCCGATCGTCGTGGGCGGTTTCGACATCCGCGCCATCCTCGCCGGTGCCCTGGAGGCCGAAAAGGTCCTTTCCGTGAAGTCCGCGGAGAATCCGGCCGTCGTCTATGCCGCGATGCGCAACCTCCTCTACAAGGAGTACGGCAAGAAGGTCGAGATCCTCGTCAATTACAATCCCAAGTTCACCTATCTCGCCGAGTGGTGGAAGCAGCTCTACGGCGAGTCCGAGGGCAAGGATGGCGTGGGCATTTTCCCCGCTTCCGTGAACAACACGGCGGACCTGCACTCCATGGGCCAGTTCATCCAGGAAGGCGACCGCGTGATGTTCGAGACCGTCGTGCACGTGGAGAAGTCCACCCGCAGCGTGGTCATCGGCGCTGACGAGCAGAACCTGGACCAGCTCAACTACCTCGCCGGCAAGCATGTGGAGCACTGCAACCACATGGCCGAACTCGGCACCGTCATCGCCCACGAGGACGGCGGCGTGCCGCAGATGCAGGTTTCCGTGGAGAAGGTCGATGCCTTCAACCTGGGCTCCCTGTTCTACTTCTTCGAGTTCGCCTGCGGCGTGAGCGCCTACACCCTGGGCGTGAACCCGTTCAACCAGCCCGGCGTGGAAGCCTACAAGAAGAACATGTTCGCCCTCCTCGAGAAACCCGGTTACGAAGAGGCGACGAAGGCCATCAAGGCCCGCCTGTAGGGATTTCGTCGAAAGAAACCGGCCGCCGGTCTAAAACCGGAACCGCCCCCTTGCATATTGCGGTACTTTTGCACTCGGAAACGAAAACAAAAGTACCGCATATGTTTATGAAAAGATTCACACTCCTTCTGACCGTCCTTCTCGCCGGGCTTGCCGCCTCCGCGCAGGAGATCCGCACCGTCCAGGGTGTCGTCCTCGATTCCCTGACCCGCCAAGGAGAACCCGCCGCCATCCTGCAGTTCTTCAAGGCCGACGACGCTTCCAAGCCGGTCGCCTTCACGACTACGGCCGAGGACGGCTCTTTCTCCCATACTTTCACCGTCAAGGGGAACTACTACCTGCTCTTCGACAACATGGGCCGGAAGCAGGTTCGCCGGGATTTCACCATCAATGGGCACGAGGTCATCGACCTGGGCGAAATCCTGGTGCAGGATGCCGCCGAGGTCCTGAAAGCCGGCACCGTCACCGCCCAGCGGCCGCTGGTGAAGATGGAGGTGGACAGGATGACCTATAATGTGGAGGACGACGTGGACTCCAAGACCTCCACCGTCCTGGACATGCTCCGGAAGGTGCCCATGGTCTCCGTGGACGGCCAGGACAACATCACCGTCAACGGCTCCTCCTCCTTCGTCGTCTATGTCGATGGAAAACCCAACCAGATGCTCTCCCAGAACGCTTCCACCGTCTTCAAGATGATGCCGGCGAGCGCCGTGAAGAACATCGAGGTCGTGACCAATCCGGGCGTCCGGTACGACGCCGAGGGCGTGGGCGGTGTCCTGAACATCACCACCAACCGGGAAGTGACCGGCGGACAGAACGTGACCGACGGCTTCTACGGAACCCTCCGCGGCATGGCCTCCACCCGCGGCTACGGCGGCGGCCTGTACGGCAGCATGCAGAAGGGAAAAATCGCTATGAGCGTGAACCTCAATGCGATGGACAACCGGAATCCCGGCGCCACCACCGATGTGGAACGTGTCCAGGAGGGAGGTATGACCACCAAGACCCACAGCAAGACCGACATGCACATGCCCATGGTGATGGGCACGGTCAATGCCAGTTACGAGATCGACTCCCTGAACCTCGTTTCCGCGACGGCCGGCCTGATGCGCTTCGGCATGTCCTCCACCGGCACTTCCTCCACGGAAATGTCCATGCCCGGCTACTCCTTCTCCTACGACGGCACGACGTACTCCGAGAATTCCCGCAACAACATCAGCGCCGGGGCGGACTACCAGCACCTCTGGGCCGATGCGCCGGGCCGGAACTTCACCCTGTCCTATCAGTTCAACGGCAGCCCGTCTGTCGTGAACACCCGCAATACCTTCGGCGGGGCCTCGGCCGAGGGCTTCGACCTCACCGACCGCCGGACCGACGGCTTGCAGAACTCCCTGAGCCACACGGTCCAGGCCGATTTCACCACCCCCGTCGGCGAAGGCCGGACCATCAATACCGGTGCGAAGTATATCTTCCGGCACAATTCCTCCGACCAGACGGCCTATCTGTGGGACGGAAGCGATTTCGTCCACAACGCTCTCGGCGACCTGACTTACGACTTCTACAACCGCATCGGCGCCGTCTATTCCGAGTATGCCGGCACTTTCGGACAGTTCGGGATCAAAGGCGGTGTCCGCTATGAGCACACCTGGCAGTCCTACGACTCTTCCGCCCAGCAGCAGCCGTTCAGCGTGAATTACGGCAGCCTGGTTCCGAGCGCCAGCATCCAGTGGAGCCCCGCCATGACCCAGAATATCGGCCTGAGCTACAACCTGCGCATCTCCCGTCCGGGCATCTCCTACCTGAATCCCTACGTGGACACTTCCGACCCGACGGCCCTCAGTTACGGAAATACGGACCTCGACGTGGAGAAGGGACACAACATCAACCTGGTTTACAACTACTTCACCAATGGCGTGATGGTCAATGCCACCCTGCGCCACAGCTACACCGGCAACGGCATCTCCCCATACAGTTTCTATGACGAGGACAATCTCCTGAACACCACCTACGGCAACATCGTCCAAAGCAGGAACACCGGCCTGAACGCCTATGCGATGATCACCCCCTGGCCCAAGACCCGGATCATGGTCAACGGCGGTGTCAGTTACAGCGACATCCGGTCCGAAATCCTGGACCAGCGGAACTGGGGCTGGAACTACAATGCGATGATCGGCCTCCAGCAGACGATGTTCTGGGACCTCCGCCTGAGCGCCAACTTCATCAAGGCCGGCCGCAGCGTCTCCCTCCAGGGATGGAACAGCGGCATGTCCATGGGCATGCTGGGCCTGACGAAGACCTTCTTCGACGACCGCCTGAGCATTTCCGTGAACGGGGTTACCCACCTCACCAAGGGCAAGGACCTGACCATCCAGTCCTTCTCTGCGGGCAAGGGCTTCACGATGAATTCGCTGACGACCGTTCCGATGCGCCAGGTCCTCTTCCAGGTGAGCTGGACCTTCGGCAAGCAGGGCAACTACTCCGCCAAGCGCACCCGCCGCACCATCCAGAACGAGGAGCAGCTCAACAGCACCACCACCGCCGAAAGCATGGGTTCCATGATGCAGATGCAATAATTTCATTATCTTTGCCCTATGCAAACCCGCATCCGCAAGAACCTCATCATCAATACCACCCAGCTCCTGGTCTGGGTGGGTGTTTTCATCATTCCTTCGCTTGTCACATGGACGATGACCGGCCATTCGGAACAGGCGCTCAAGGTCCTGGGTGTGACTTTCCACATCCTGTTCCCCTTCCTTCTACTCTATGGGATGAACTACTATCTGCTGGTTCCGAAGTTCCTGCAAGGGCGGCGCCCGGGCTGGTTCTATCTGGCGAATGCCGTCCTGATCGTCGGGATGAATCTCTACCGCTTCATCCCGCGTCCCGGCTTCGAATTTCCAAAGGAAGTCGTGGAACAGTTCGGAGCAAGCGGTGTGTGGGCGATGTACGTGGGCGGTGTCCTGTTCGCGCTGTTCGGACAGGTCCTTATCATCCTCCTGGCCGTGGGGATCCGCCAGATCATGCGGAACAATGAGATCGAGGTCCAGATGGAGGAGGAGCGGCGGAAGACGGCCGAGGCGGAACTGACCTGGCTCAAGCACCAGCTCAACCCGCATTTCCTGTTCAATACCTTGAACAATATCTCGTCCCTCACGCAGATCGATCCGGACCGGGCGCAGGAAAGCATCGGCCAGCTCAGCGACCTGCTCCGGTACGCCCTGTACGACAGCGAGTCGGAAAAGGTACAGCTCTCCTCCGAACTGGAATTCATGGACAATTACATCGACCTGATGGCCCTCCGGTGCAATGACCTGACGACGGTGGAGAAACGGCTGGAGACGCCGACGAGGCCCGTCGAGATCGCTCCGCTCCTGTTCATCTCCTTGATAGAGAATGCCTTCAAGCACGGGGTGAATGCCCGCTATCCTTCCTTTGTGCGGGTGTCGATGGGCATGGACGGGGATACGCTCGTGTTCACCTGCGACAATTCCCGGTTCGAGAAGCAGGGGACCGACCGGATCGGCTCCGGCATCGGCCTGGAGAACATGAGACGGCGCCTGGAACTGCTGTATCCCGGCCGCTATACGTATGAACAGACGGCATCCGACGATGCCTACCATGTGAAAGTAACCCTGCAAGGCCTATGAATCCGCTCCGATGCTTCGTCGTGGACGATGAACCGCTGGCGGTGAAGATGCTCGAAAACTTCATCGACCGCACTCCTTTCCTGGAACTCTCCGCTTCCTTTACGGATCCGGTCCTCGCCCTGTCCGAAATCCGCACCCAGGCCCCGCAGCTGGTCTTCCTGGATATCCAGATGCCGGACCTGAGCGGGATGGAACTGTCCCGGATGGTGCCTTCCGACACGAGGATCATCTTTACGACGGCCTTCAAGCAGTATGCCTTCGAAAGTTATGAGGTGTCGGCCTTGGATTTCCTCCTGAAGCCCATCCGGTACCAGAAGTTCCTCGAGGCCGCCGAGAAAGCCCGGGAGTGGTTCGCGTTGAAGGAAGCCGCGGCTGCGAAGCCGGAGGAGATGACCGCCGCCTTTTTCAAGGTGGACGGCTCGCTCCGGAAAGTGGAACTGGCCGACATCCTGTTCGTGGAGGGGATGAAGGATTATGTGATGGTTTATCTCGCTTCGCAAAAGCAGCCGCTGGTTACGCACCTGACGATGAAAGCGATGGAGGAGATGCTGCCGGCCGGCCGCTTCATGCGCATCCACCGCTCGTTCATCGTCGCCCTGGACAAGGTGGATTCCGTGAGCGCGACGGGCGACGTGAAGGTAGGGGAGCGTCTCCTGCATGTTTCCGATGCATATCGGGTAGTATTTGATACATATTTGAAAGAACATTCGATGGCGCGGTGACGTTTTTTGCGTATCTTTGTAAGACGCAAACAACTGACAGCCATGAGAAAATTCACCCTTCTGATCTGTGCGCTGGCCGCTTTCGCCGCCTGCAAGTCTCCGAAGCCCGTTTCCTATCAGGACAAGACCCTCCCGCCCGAAGTGCGGGCGGCGGACCTGCTCTCCAAACTCTCCCTGGAGGAGAAGACCGCGCTGGTCCAATACAACTCCCCGGCCATCGAAAACCTGGGAATCAAGGCCTACAACTGGTGGAGCGAGGCTCTGCATGGGGTCGCCCGCAACGGGTCCGCCACCGTTTTCCCGCAGCCGATCGGCATGGCATCCTCGTTCGACGTGGAGAAACTCGAGCAGGTTTTCACCGTCGTTTCGGACGAAGCCCGCGTGAAGAACCGCCTGGCCGCCGAATCCGGCCAGGTCAAGCAGTATCAGGGACTTACTTTCTGGACCCCGAATATCAACATCTTCCGCGACCCGCGCTGGGGACGCGGCATGGAGACCTACGGCGAGGATCCATACCTGATGGGACAGCTGGGTATGGCGGTCGTCCGCGGCCTGCAGGGCCCGGCGGATTCTCCCATCCGCAAGGCACACGCCTGCGCCAAGCACTATGCCGTCCATTCCGGTCTGGAGTCCAACCGCCACCGCTTCGATGCACAGGTTTCCGAACGGGATCTCCGCGAAACCTACCTTCCTGCCTTCAAGGACCTGGTGACCAAGGCCGACGTGCAGGAAGTGATGACGGCTTACAACCGCTTCCGGGGTGACCCCTGTGCCGCTTCCAAGTATCTGGTGCAGGATATCCTCCGCGGTGAGTGGGGCTACAAGGGCATCGTCGTGTCCGACTGCTGGGCCATTCCGAATTTCTATCAGAAGGGTGAGCACGAGATCGTGGCGACGGATGTGGAAGCTGCTGCGCTGGCGGTCGCCAACGGCCTGGACGTGGAGTGCGGCTCCACGTTTGCCAAGATTCCCGAAGCCGTAGAAGCCGGCTTGCTGGACGAAGCGGACCTGGACCGGAATCTCCTCCGGGTGCTGACCGAGCGTTTCCGCCTGGGTGAGATGGACGGAGAATCCCCGTGGGACGGCCTGGACGCCTCCATCGTGGAGGGACCGGAGCACCGCGCCCTGGCGCTGGACATGGCCCACGAGTCGATGGTCCTCCTGCGCAACAACGGCATCCTTCCGCTCCAGGGGGATGAGAAGATCGCCCTGATCGGCCCGAATGCCGATGATGCGGAGATGCAGTGGGGCAACTACAATCCCGTCCCCAAGACGACGGTCACGCTGCTGAATGCCATGCAGGAGCGTGTCCCCGCTCTGGTGTCCTTCCGCGGCTGCGGCATCCTGGATGCGCAGTTCATGCCGGAGCCCAAGGGCCGTTTCGCCGGCGTCCTGGACATGACGGACGAGCAGTTGGAGGCCATCGCGAAGCAGTATGCGATCGGCATCGACGATATCAAGGAATATGCCCATGACGAGCGGGAACGCCGGAACGCCTTCCTGCCTGCCCTGGATGAGGCGGCGGTCCTGAAACAGCTTGAGGGCGTGGATGTCGTGGTTTTCGCCGGCGGTATTTCACCCCGCCTGGAAGGCGAGGAAATGCCGGTCCAGGTGCCCGGTTTCTCCGGCGGTGACCGGACCAGCATCGAACTGCCCGACGTTCAGCGCCGCCTGCTCAAGGCCTTGCACGAGGCGGGCAAGAAGGTCATCCTCGTGAACTTCTCGGGCAGCGCCATCGGTCTGGTCCCCGAGCAGGAAACCTGCGATGCCATTCTTCAGGCCTGGTATCCCGGCCAGGAAGGCGGTACCGCCATCGTGGACCTGCTCTTCGGTGACGTCAATCCTTCCGGCAAGCTCCCGGTGACTTTCTATCAGAATGTCGACCAGCTTCCCGAGGTGGAGGATTATAACATGGAAGGCCACACCTACCGGTACTTCCGGGGTGAACCGCTGTATCCGTTCGGCTATGGCCTCAGTTATACCACCTTAGCTTGCGGCGAGGCCAAGGTCAAAGGCAAAAAGATCGTCATCCCTGTCACCAACACCGGTTCCCGCGAGGGAACGGAAGTGGTGCAACTCTATATCCGGAAACCGGATGACACCGCCGGCCCCGTCAAGACGCTCCGCGCCTTCCGTCGCGTGACAGTCCCGGCCGGACAGACGGTGGAAGTCACCATCCCGCTGGACAAGGAAACGTTCCTCTGGTGGAGCGAGAAGGACCAGGACATGGTTCCCGTGCGTGGAAACTACGAGCTCCTGTACGGTTCCAGCTCCGCGGATTCCGACTTGCAGAAATTGACCTATAAGTTCTGATCCATGAAGACTTATGCTTGGATGGCGGCCCTTTGTGTGGCCGCCATTTCCTGTGGAGGCGCGGACGTTCCGCAGGAGGTGACGGCCGGTTTTATCGGCAATCCCTATATGCCCCTCTGGGAACATGTTCCGGACGGGGAGCCCCGTGTGTTCGAGGATCCGGACAACCCCGGCCATTACCGCGTGTATGTGACCGGTTCGCACGACACCCGAGTCGAGAGTTACTGCGGACAGGACGATCGGCAGTGGTCGGCCCCGGTGGAGGACCTCTCCGCCTGGCGGGACGAAGGCCCGGTATTCACGTACCGGGAGAACGACCGGTGGAGCACGATTTTCGCCCCGGACCTCGTGGAGGTGAACCGCCGGGACGACGGAACCCGCAAGTATTACCTGTATCCGCATGCCCTGATGCATACGCCGATGGTGTGCGTGGGTGACCGTCCCGACGGGCCGTTTACGGTCCTGAACGTGCAGGACGGGCAACTTGCGCCAGGCAGTATCATGGGCTTCGACCCGGGCGTGCTGATCGAACAAGTGGACGATCCCTCCGATTCCGACTATGCCGTCGGTTTCCGGGCCTACGGCGCCTGGGGCATCCAGCGGGCCAGTGCGACGGAACTGGATCAGAATACGATGTATTCGCCCCGCTATGGGACTCCAGACTACCCGTTCTGGGTTCCGTCCATGATCACGTCCTATCTGGCGAAACTTCCGAAGGGCCAGCCCGTGGCCGACGACATGAAGCACCATGTCCAGTGGGCCGGTATCCGGGAGGACGAAAAGATCGAATTCCCGGCCGTGGCGGAAGGGGAGGACCTGGACGATTTCCAGTTCTATGAGGCCTCTTCGTTCCGGAAGACCGGGAACAAGTACATCTACCTGTACAGCGGTTTCTCCGGGCAGGAATATGGTCTGTCCCAAAGCAATGCGACGCTGAGGTATGCCTATGCCGATACACCGCGCGGGCCCTGGAAAAGCGGCGGTGTCCTGGTGGACGCCCGCGGCCCGGTCCTGTCCCGTGACGGATCATCGTTGGAAACCCATTTCGGTGACAACAATACCCATGGCTCGCTGGTGGAAATCAATGGTCAGTGGTATGTTTTCTACCATCGCGCCCCGCGCGGCTTCGGTTACGCCCGCCAGGCGATGGTGGCTCCGGTCGCCGTCCAGGCCGATGAAAAACCGGTCTCCGAGGGCGGTGTCGTGCGGATTACCGCTTACGATCCGTACAAGGGTGCTTTCACGGTAAAGGCTTCTGACGGCTCCGAGTACCGTGGCGCGGAAGTGACGTCCGAGGGCTTCTTCATCTACGGCCTGCCGCCGTACCGCTACTATTCTGCAGGTTATGCCTGCTATCTGTCCAACCCGAATTCGATCCAGGACAATTATGATGTCTGGGACAACCGAATGGACATCACCGAGGTACGGGCCGGGGACATCCTGGGCTACAAGTACATCGGCTTCGGCGGCCTGCCCGAGGGCGCGCCCGGCCTGCCGGCGTTCGAAGGCGTGCGTCCGGGCAACGGGACGGAGTTCAATCTCTTCCTGGCTGCGCGTTCCGCCCAGGCTTTCCAGGTAGGCGTCTGGATTGACGGCCCCTGGGAGGGTGGTGCCTGGAACGGTAAGAAGGTCGGAGAAGTGACGGTTCCCGCCGGCGCATCGGCCGATGTTACGAAATATACGGTTCCGGTCGGTGATGCTGTCGACGGCCTGACGGGCAAGCACGCCCTGTTCCTCGTGGCCGAAGGCCCTTCCGGGGAACCCCTGTGTGACATCATGGGCTTCGGCTTCACCAAGAAGGGGCAGAAGATGGAATTCCCCGTCCCGCCCGCTGTGAGGATCCTCGTCGACGGCAATACGCTGCAAATGCCCGCGCACCCCGTCTGGGCCACGGAAGAAAACGGCCTCATGGACAATACCACCTACGAAGTGAAACTCCCCGCCGGCGTCACCGGTGGCACCATTTCGGTCGATGCCCCCGACAATGTCGATGTGGACATCGATGCCGAGGCTCTGATCGTCCGCTGCACCTACCGGGGAAAGACCAAGTCATTCATCCTGCGATAACCAACCCGACATGAAAAAGTTCCTCTCATTCATCCTGTGTTCCTCCTGCTGCCTTGCCGCGACTGCGCAGGACCATAAACTGCTGCCGGACGGTTTCCCGGACCTGGCGTATTATGTGGATAACCTGGAAGTCTATGAGGTCGGACAGGAGGATGGAAGGGCGTATCACATCCCGGAAGAGCACCTTTCCCTGAACGGGACCTGGCATTTCAGTTATTACGATACGCCGCTGGATGTTCCCCATGATTTTTTCAAGCCATCATACAACGACCGGAAATGGGGGCGCATCGAAGTCCCCTCCAACTGGGAGATGCAAGGATACGGTCAGGCCTTGTTCCGGAACATTACGACGCCGTATCCCCTTCGCCTGTCCGGCAATGACGATCCTTTTGCCGTGGAGGTACCCTTTACTCCCATGGACTACAACCCCACCGGTGCCTATCGGACGTCTTTCGACATGCCTCGGGGGTGGAAAGGAAAAGAGGTTTTCCTCCGTTTCGAGAAAGTGGCGTCGGCCAGTTTCGTTTGGGTGAACGGTACGCTCGTGGGCTATAACGAGGGAGCGCAGGAACCGTCCGAGTACGATGTGACCGCCTATGTGAAGCCCGGGAAAAACCAATTGGCGGTGCTGGTTCTCAAATACTGCGACGGCTATTACCTGGAGAGCCAGGATTACTGGCGCCTGGCCGGTATCTTTGACGACGTGACGGTGTACGCCACGCCCCAGGCCCGGATCTGGGACTGGCAGGTTGTGACAGACTTCGGCCCGGATTACGGGGACAGCGACCTTTCCGTGGATGTGGATATGCGCAGCTATGCGGCCGGAGCCGGAAGTTATCGGCTGGAGGCGGCCGTGTTCCGGGAGGGAAAGGCCGTCGCCCGGATGGCCCCGGTCTCTTTCACGGTTGCGGCCGAGGCTTCCAGGCGGGTCTCTTTCCGCGAAAAAGTCATCGCTCCGCTGAAATGGAGTTCGGAAACGCCCGACCTGTATGATCTGACCCTCACCCTGATGGATGCGGATGGCCGGACCGTGGATAAGGTCACCAAGAAGATCGGCTTCAAGAAGACGGAGATCCGGGACGGTGTGTTCTACCTGAATGGCCAGCCCCTGAAAGTGAGTGCCCAGTGCTCCCACATGCAGCATCCCGAGTTGGGACACCGGATGACGGAGGATGTGGTCCGGAGGGACATGGAGATCCTCAAGCAGTTCAATTTCAATGGTGTCCGCACTTCCCACTATCCACCTGTAAACAAGTATCTGGAGTTGGCGGACGAATATGGCCTGTACATCATCGACGAGACCGGGGATGAATCCCATGCGACGGAATTCGTGAGCGACATGCCCGGGTTTGCGCCGATGTACCGGGAACGGGTGCGGCGCATGGTCCTTCGGGATCGCAACCATGCCTGCGTCCTTTTTTGGAGCGCCGGTAACGAGAGCGGCGAAGGGCCCAATATCACGGAGGTGGTCCGGGAAGGCAAGCGTTTGGATCCCACGCGTTTCTGGATGTATGGCGGCAATGCGCGGGTCCATCCGGCCGAGGATATCATCGGTCCACGCTATCCTGCGCCTTTGGAGCATGAGATCAGCTGCGGGATCGACTCTTCCGACATGCGTCCCTCTTTCATGGACGAATACCTCTCCGTCGCCGGCAACGGTGGCGGAGGCATGGATGACTATTGGAACGAGATCTATGCCCATCCCAGGCTTATGGGCGGCGCCATCTGGGATTTCGTGAGCGTGGGCATGACCGAGCCTGTCCGGGCCTTGGAGGACCGTTCTCCAGCCCATACCCCGGCCCATGTCATGGGACGGGCGAAACTTGTCAAGGGGCCTTCCGGGCAGGCTCTTGACCTGTATCGGCAGGACCAGTGGGTGCAGGTGTACCGGTCCGATGCCGTGGAAATCGACGGCGACCGGCTTACCCTTACCCTGGATGTGTTTCCCCGGAAGTTCAACCGCAGCGGCGGCTACCTGATCACCAAGGGCGCGCACCAGTACGGCCTGCGCCAGCACCGGGACAACCTGGAATTCTATATCGACACCGGAAAGACCACGATCCTTTCCGCTCCGCTTCCTTCCGGCTGGGAAGGACGGTGGCACCAGGTTGCGGCCGTCTATGACGGGACTGCCATGACACTTTTCATTGACGGGAAGGAAATTGCCTCCCAGGGCGCCAGTGGCCGGATCCGGAACCTTCCGCTGTCCGTCTGCATCGGCCGGAATGAGGAAATCGGCGGTCAGGAGACCAACGAGTATATCTGCGACGCCCTCATCGACAATGTGGGGATCTTTGCCGATGCCGTCCTGCCTTCCGAGGGCTTCGATCCCGCTCGGGCGGCGCTCTGGTTGGATTTTGAGAAGGAAACGGACGAAGGAACCTTCTGGTCCTACGGCGTCGGCGCCCGCACTTACGGCAGCGTCTGGCCGGACCGGACCCCTCAGCCGGAGATGTGGCAGATGAAAAAAAGCACTCAGCCGCTGAAGTTCACGCTGCTGGACCTGGATGGGAATGTAGAGGTCTGGAACCGGAATCATTTCCTGGACGCTTCCTATTACAGGGTCATCTGGAAACTGCTCGCCGATGGTGACATCCTGGCGGAAGGGGAACTTCCCGTATCGGTCGCACCGCTTTCGCGGGACCGCATCCATGTACCTTTTGAGAAGCCTCGCATCGAGCCTGGGAAGGAGTACCGGCTGGAAATGGATGCCGTCCTTCGCAACGATGAGATCTGGGCGCCGGCCGGCTACGAGGTTGCCTGGGACCAGTTCGATCTGACCGCCTGGAATGAGCCTGCGGAAGTCGCTCCCGTTTCGGGAAAAGTGACGCTCCGGCAGGAAGGAAGCGTGCTGTGCGCTTACGGCGAAAGCTTCCGCTACGGTTTCGATTCCGTGACGGGAACGCTGGTTTCCGTGAAGTATGACGGACGGGAGATGCTTACCCGGCCCCTGGATCTCAATGTCTGGCGGGCTCCGCTTTCCAACGAACTGGACGGCTGGAACAGTTGGGGCGCCGGAAGGGTCCCTGCGGAAGGCTATGGCAGTATCGGCCATGGAAACGTCCTGGCCGGTCATTATTATGCCGCCTTCCTGGACCGTTGCTCGACGGTCCCAGTATCCGTCCTGCCCCGCGAGGTGGGGGATGCCGTTGTCATTGACGTGCGGAATCTGGTCCTTCTGGGGAACGGTGTGTCCCGCCAGCTGGATACCTATATCTTCGGAAAGTCATATTCGGGTTTCGAGCAGGTGATCCGGTATCGGATTGACGGGAGCGGAGTCCTGACGATGGAGCATTCCATCCGTCCGCAGGGGACGATGCCGGCCTGGCTGCCCCGTATCGGGGTTACGATGGGCCTGGAAGGTTCCCTGTCAATGGTCTCCTGGTATGGCCGTGGTCCCGAAGCCAACTATCCCGACCGCAAGACCGGCTATCGGATGGGCGTTTATGAAAAGACCGTGGAGGATATGTACGAACCTTACCTGATTCCGCAGGACTATGGCCTCCGGACAGATATCCGCTGGGTTCGGTTTGCCGATGGTGCCGGTCAGGGAGTCGAGTTCCGGATGAATGAGCCATTCGCCTTCAATGCCTATCCTTTCACGACCGACAACCTGACCAAGGCGGTGTATCCCTATCAGTTGCAGCGTTCCGGCGACATCACCGTGAACCTGGATTATGCCACCAGCGGTGTGGGCTGCACGGCCCGGGGTATCTTTCCTTCCTACCGAGTATATCCCGGATTGTATGAAAGAGTGTTGACAATCAGACCGATACGATGAGAAAGATTCTTATTTGGGCAAGTTCTGCCCTCCTGTTCACCTTCTGCCAGACGCCCCGGTTGGAATGGGTTTCGAGCACTTTCGATCATCCCTGGCAGGTGATGGAGGCCGCTGCTGCCGATGAGACGACCGATGCCACCGTCGTAGTGGACCTCTCTGCCGTGAATCAGGCGGTCGAAGGCTTCGGCACCTGCTTCAATGAGTTGGGATGGACCTCGCTGTCGGAACTGTCCGAGGCAGACCGGGCGGCGATCCTCGAGGACCTGTTCACGCCCGCGGGCATGAACCTGACGATGGCCCGGATGCCGCTGGGTGCCAACGACTTCAGCGTGGACTTTTACTCCCACGACGAGGTCCCCGGCGACCTGGCGCTGGAGCACTTCTCCATCGACCATGACCGGGCGACGCTGATTCCATTCATCAAAGCTGCGCAGGCGGTGAATCCGAAGCTCCGGATTTGGGCCTCTCCCTGGTGCCCGCCGTCCTGGATGAAGGTGAATGGGCACTATGCGAATACGTCGGCGAGTGTCATTTTCCGCAGCTGGGCCGGTATGGAGGATCGTATGGAGGACAATGGACTGGCGGAGGACCGGCAGATTCCGGAAGGAGTGGACGCCTTCCGGCTGGATCCGGCTTATCTGGATGCCTATGCCCGGTATTTCGGAAAGTTCATAGACGCCTACAAGGCCGAGGGCATCGAGATCTTCATGGTCATGCCGCAGAATGAGCCCAATTCCGCACAGTGGTATCCCGCCTGTACGTGGACCCCGGACGGCCTCGCCGCTTTCGTGAAGCGCCTCGGGCCGGAAATGGCCTCCCGGGGCGTCGATGTGTATCTGGGGACGATGGAAAGGCCTGATCCGGACCTTTGGGACCGGATCCTCACCGATCCCAAGGCGGGACCCTGTATCCACGGCATGGGCTTCCAATGGGCCGGAAAGGATGCGCTGCCGGAACTTCATCGTCGGCATCCGGAGCTTCCGTGCTACCAGACGGAACAGGAATGTGGCGACGGCCGGAACGACTGGGCGGGCGCCATGCATAGCTGGGACCTGATGAAGCATTACATGGGCAACGGTGTACAGGCGTATTTCTACTGGAACACCTCGCTGCTGGATGGCGGCGTGAGCACCTGGGGCTGGACGCAGAATTCCCTGGTGGTCGTGGACAAGGAAAAGGGGACTTATCGCTACTCGCCTGAGTATTATGTCCTTAAGCACGCCAGCCACTACGTCCAGCCCGGCGCCCGCGTCCTCACTCTGGGCGGCACCTATGCCGATGCCCTGGGCTTCCTGAATCCCGACGGCCGCACGGTTTTGCTCCTGGCGAATCAGTCTGACGCCCCGAAGACCGTCTCCATTGACGGCCTCCCGGGGCGCCCCCGGCTGGTCACCCTTCCGGCCGGGTCGCTCAATACGCTGGTGCTTTAGTTTCGTCGGCCTCCCCGTCGCTGCTAAATGCTCGTATAGGTCCATGAGCGGGACCGGTACGAGCATTTTTGTAGTGTTTTTGCTGGTATCGGTCCATCGGATGGACCTATACGGGCACTTTGAGGGATGTTGAACGATTTGTAACAATCTGTGGGAAAGGGGTTGCGGGATTTCGGGCAAATCCTTATTTTTGTGCAGATAGATTTTGAGGCGTATGAGAAAGTATTATCTGGTCACGACGGAACATCTGAAAGTGGGGCTTTGGTTTCGGGACGAGAGCGATTTCCGGGCCGGGATGAATTTCGTAGCCATCCAGGCGTATGAATCCAAAGTAACGGTTCTTGCATTTATCCTGATGTCCAATCATCTTCATTTTGTCGTGGAGGGGAGATGGGCGGATGTCAAGGCTTTCATCGACGGTATCAAAAGCCGTTATTCCAAGTATTTGAACCACAAATACGGTACAGCTGAATTCCTTCGTCGGAACAAGGTCACCATCGAAGAAGTGTCGACGCTGAACGAGGGGTTGGAGAAGGCGATCGCCTATACGCAGATGAACTGCGTGGCGGCGAACATCTGCTCCCATCCTTCGCAGTATCCGTGGGGGACAGGTCCCTTGTTTTTCAATGCGTCCAAACGCACGGGAAGGCGTTTGGGGAGCCTGTCGAAGCGCGCCCGGATCCGGCTGCTTCATTGCTGTAAAGAGGATTTGCCTGCCGATTGGCTGGTCTCCGAGGAGGGGTATATCCTCCCTGAGTCGTATGTGGCGGTGGGCTTTGTGGAGCGTTGCTATCGCCGGGCCAGCCGGATGAACTATTTCCTGGTGAATTCCTCCAAAGCCAAACGGAAGATCGAGAAGGGGGATGACCGTCACCCGGCCTTTAGGGACCAGGTCGTCCTGGCCGCCTTGCCGGACCTCTACCGGAGCCTGTTCGGAAAGCAGCGTTTTGAAGACCTGCTTCCCGAGGAGCAGACGGAGTCCCTCCGCCAGATCCAACGGCGTTTCTGCTCCAATGTCCATCAAATCGCCCGCGTGACCGGCCTCACCTATGAAGCGGCCGCCCGGATGATGGACAGCGTCTGAAATCCCGCATCCGCGAAGGTCTCAGTGCTCGGGCAACCAGAACAGTTAATCCTTGCCGAGTGTGATGCGGAAGGGTTTGTCGAAATGTCGCCGGGACCAATAGATGACGGAGGGATTCGTGAGGTCCATCAGCATGGTCCAGGCGGTGCCCAGATAACCATCCTCATGCTCGGGATGGGAAACGGTGGCGATGGCGGAGCCGAGGCTCTTTTCGTCCATCACGCCGTGGGCTTCCTCATAGCGGGCACACAGGTAGTCGTACCGGTCGTCACCTTCTACAAGTCCTACGTTCCGTTTGACGTCGCAGAGATAGTGATTGGTGGCCGCGGGGGATTCCACGACGACGATTTCGTCATCGACATATTCCACCACCACGCTCCGGCCCGATGCGTCGGCGATGGCGTAATGATGGGCCCAGCCGATGTCCGAGTGCATGTCGATTCCCCGGAGCAGTTCCACGGCTTCGTCAACGGTGGCTGCGCGGTTCAGAAGAAGCCGGATGGCCGATGTCGTGGTCATCGCAGGTTTCCCGGAGTCCTGGTGGGTCACGGCGTCATCGCCGGCCATCAGGTCGGCCACGGCGAGGCCCTTCTCGTTGATCCCGTCCAGGGCAAAGAAAAGGCCGGCCAATGCAAGGTATTGGTTGTCAAATCCTTCAGGCTTCCAACCCTCTCCGAAACCGTAATAATCGGAATTGAAGGTCGATATGGACTCGTACCCATGCCTGGGACGGCTGTGCATGATGACGCCCGTGGCAAAGGGATAATCGAAGTTCCTTCCCATGAGGACCGTCCCCTCCGGCGAACGGGCAACCAGCGAGGAACATCCATATCTGACCGAATCGGGCTCCGGTTTCGGGAGCGGGTAAAACCCTTTTGACAGGAACCACATCGCATAGGCCGCCAATTCACTGGAAGTACGGCCTCCGCCCTTTTCCAGCAATTTGTCAAAACCGTCATCTCCCTTGAATTCCATATAGTACAGTCCCTCATCCAGTTTCTGCACGGACAAAGCCCCTTTCACGAGCGGTCCGAACATCAGCCATCCGCCCAGAAGGGATACGGCCAGAATTGCCAGAAGGACCCATAGCAGAGTTTTCAGTATCTTTCTCATAAGCAGTTACTCTTTGATTAATCGAGCAGCACTAAGATAGAAAAAAATTGAATTGCATGAGTGTGAAAGGTGTTTCAATGAACGTCAAGTGTCCGCTACGGAAGCGCCTCTTCCAGTTACCCGGAAGAAGATTCGAGAAGTCCTTCCGGCCCTGCTCGTATTCGGAGATGCGGCGGAAGATATCTTCCAGCCAGGTCCTTTCATCAACACCGCGTGCTTAATAGGTGGCAAGCAGGGAGTATACGACGGCGGCTCTCTGGGCGGCTTCGTAATCGCTGCAGACCAGAAGAAGAGAAGGCCCACACCTGGATCGGAAACATCTATCATGTAACCCCGCCGCGTTTTGCCGCTAAGTGCTCGTACCGGTCCCGCTCGATGGACCTGTACGAGCACTTGGAGACAGCTTATGCCCGCCAACTTCGGCTTCGGAAGATGACGAGTGTCAAAATGAAAGAAAGCAACACTGCAAGAATGGCGAGAAAGAAGAACAAGCCATCCTTGGAGAACATGGTAGAATTCCATTCGGACAGGTTGCTCAATGCTACCCAAAATTGTTTGAGAAGACCCGGGTGCAAGATAGCGATTGCAGCAAACAGGCCGCCAATTATCAAGCCGGCGATAAAAACAACAAGAACAATTTGACGGGCGAAGTGGGTTTCTTCGTCGTGAAACTGCCGTACTCTTTCAACGGCGGTAAGTCGTGCATTCAATTCCAGCCGGAATGTTGCATCGTCGGCGGGTTGCGGTGCGGCTTCGTGAAAGAACGTTTTTATCTCGTTTTCCATTTCTCCAGATAGGCTTTGATGTGTCGACGCCCTCGCGTCAAATAGGCTCTGACGCTTCCTCCGGGGATGCCCAGAATCTGGACAATCTCCCGGACGGGCCGGTCTTCCATATAAAACAACAATAAGGTCGCGCGTTCTTTCTCCGGTAAAGCGTCGATGGCCTGGTACAAGTCTTTGTACTGGAAGCAACGGTCAGTTGCATTTGAGGAGTGCAATGCTTGAGCAGTCGACGAGTCTAAAGGCTCTGTCTGGATCCTTTGATCGCGCAAATAGTCAATGAAACAATGATAGGCTATTCGGAAGAGCCATGTCTCAAAACGAGCGCTTCCGCGGAAAGAAGAGAAGGAGACATATGCATTGACAAGTGCTTCTTGGGCGATGTCATCGGCTATTGAAGCATTACCCTTGCATAACGCCAGCAGGAATCTCCGAAGAGACACCTGCGAAGCTGAGACGAGCGCTATGAACTCCTCCCGAGTCACCTACTCATGCAAATTATAGTTCTCGGATTCGGGCTGGTTCTGCCCATGGGATTTCTTCTTTACCAAATAGATGGCGAGTACCGTAAAGCTGGTCACCAACATGATACTACCCAAGACAAACAACAAAGCTTGCATTCCGTTCGCGATAATTTCGTCTTGGCTATAAGTCTCTGCCTCTGAATTGTCAAAAAGCACCCCAATGCCAAATAGAAAAGGAAGAATGCCTATCGCAAACAGGATAATAGAGGTAATCAGCCCTCTCTGGGGAGAATGCTTTTTCTCCTTTTGAGCAAGGATGCCCATGGGATCCAACTGCTGAAAAAGCGTTGAATCAGGCTGTACTCCGTGCTCAATGGCTTTAATCATTACTTGTGTACGTTTATCCAACTCAAAGCGTCGGTATCGGAAAACCATGTATATAATCACGATTGGTAAGACTACGCAGATTAGGATAGGGGTCACGATCTCACAAAAGTAATCGAATTGAGCTAGGTTGAATGATAATAACATGGCTGATAGTCTTTTATTGTCTCTGCCTCTTGGCAAATTCATTCGTTAGACGGGATTTGCCATCAAAAGGCTACAAGGAGGAGCCTCTTTTTGCGCGGTAGTAGTTATATTCCGCTACGGAAGCGCCTCGATGGCCTCGTCAATCGACCCATAGACCGGGACGCCGTAACGGGCGCAGGTGATGCGGACGTTGTCGTAGCGGTAGAAGCCGGGGGTGCAGACGACGAGGAGTTTGCCGCTGCGGGCGTGGAGACCGAGCTCCAGGAGGGTGATGGGGGATTGGCTGCCGTCGAGGAAGACCATCAGGATGTGGTCGGCTTTTTCCATGTGCTCGAGTTCCCAATTGACCTGATAGTCCATTTCGCCTTCGCGCTCCGGGTGCCACTCTTCCTGCCGAGGGTTGTAAAGCAGGTACCGCCGATCCCTCCCGGCAAGCTTCGCGGCGACCGTCTGCTGCCAGTCTTCGCTGTTTCCATTGTCGATGGTGCCGGCCAGGAATACCGTGCTCCAGCCGTCGAGGTTCGAGGGTTCGGGCTCGTGCGGATGGATGACATTGTCGATCCGGACCTCTTCCCCCGTGGACAGTACATAGAAGGCAAGTTGCTCATTCTCAAGGGCGAAGGAAACTGCCTCGCCGGGTTCGCTTTCCGGGAGGATCCGGACACTGTCGAAATAATACAGGCTGTCCTCGCTGTTCCACCAGCCGCCCACATAGCCATCGTGTGCCAGAGCGTGGGAAACCACCTCCCCAAGGTCCTCCTTCGAGTGCCGGTCCTGCGTGGCTGCATAGGCGACGGAAATCCCTTCCGTCGGCGCCTTCCGCCCGTGGATATCCACGGTGAACCCCTCCGGATGGGCCTGGCTGTAGGTCCATACCCAGTCGGCTGCCGCCTGGGCTTCGGACGTGGAAGTCGTGGCTACGGCCTCCTGCCGGGCCGTCCGCGCCATCGGCCCGCAGGCGGTTACCACTGTCAGGCACAGGGCGAAAAGGATGGATTTGCGTTGCATCTATTTTTGCTGTTTGCGGCCCGGCCTCTGACCCTGCTATTCGAACCGGAAAGAGTTGATTGTAAAGAGATTCTTGTCTTTATCCCCGTGGAAACGCATCCGGATCGGTTTGATTCCCTCCAGGTCGGTGCCCACCTCTGCCTCGAGGATGATCAGGGTCTTTCCGTCGCCCTCCGGGACTTTGAAGGTGGCTACTTGTTCGCCGTACAGATATTCCGAATAGACATAGATCATTCCGCCGGCTTCCGGGCAGACGGAGAGGATCATTCTTCGGGGGCCGTCCTTGAAGTCAAAGTCTCTCCAGGCGGCGGTGTCGTAGTCTCGGATCTCGCTGAGCCTGTGGTCCTTGTCGATCCTGGCATGGCCGGTAAGACAGCAGGCCCTCGCCGCCACGGGATCGGATCCGATTGCGCGATAAGGATCAAGCGGCCGCCCCCCTCCGGTCGAGGTCATCTGCACCTCGGGGATGGAGCCGTCGGGAAGGATCTCGATCGGCTCGACGCAACTCTGGCGCATGATGTTTGATCCTTGCGACGAGCGATGGTAGAAGACATACCACTGGTCTTTGAATTTCACGACGGAGCCGTGGTTGTTCCATACTCCCGGGTCGCAGCCGAAGTTGTCGATGATGACTCCGCGATAGGTGTAAGGTCCTGTGATACAATCTGATGTGGCGTAACCGATGCAGGTTGGCATGCCTCGGCGTCCGATGTCGGCGAAGGTCAGGTAATAGGTCCCGTTATGCTTGAACGCCTGGACTCCTTCGTGGAAATGGTGTTCCGCCTCGGTCAGGATGCCGTCTTTGATCGTCGATGGATCGATTGAGCGCATGTCCGGATTGAGCTTGGCGCATTTGGCGGAGAACTGTCCCCAGAACATCCATGCCTGACCGTCATCGTCGATGAATACCGAGGGGTCGATCTGTTCGGCATGCTCGACCCTTCTGGCATCCTTGAAAGGTCCGTAGGGAGAGTCGCTGACGGCTGTTCCTTCAGGATCCGGGCCGGGCTGGGAATAGAACAGGTAATACTTACCGTCTTTCTCTATGCAGTCGGGGGCGTAGAGGACTTCGTCATTGTATTTGATGTCCTCGGAGGAGAAGGAGGGACCTCCCTTCCAGTGGATCATATCCTCCGTTGAAAAGACGTCGTATTTACTTGAGCAGTAATATTTTGTACTCTCATCCTTCGAGCCATAGACGAACAGCGTCGGCTTTCCGTCGATGGTCCAGACCCTCGCCTGCGGGTCTGAATTATACGCCTTATTCAGGAATATCGGGTTTTGCGCCGAGGCACCGAATGCGGCTGCAAGAAGCGCCGCCACTGTTATAAATCGTTTCATATTCACTTGATTAATCAATTCTAAATACAATCGCTGATTGGAAAGGAATCTGGTCAGGGCAGGTAATCTCCAACGCTTTCTCACTGCGGCTCCATGTAATCTTCCCGTCGTGGCCAAGCAGTGTTACGCTTCCCACCGTATCTTTGAGTCCGGACTCTTTGCCGAGGGATTTGATCCGGATGGTCTGCCCCGGCTCCGGAGGGTTCATCATGAAAGCGTACACGGCGCCGTCTTTGCCCTGGGTGAAGCGGATGTCGTCCGTTGCGTAGCGGAACTCCGCCTGGGCTTTCCCGAGCCCTCCTCCCGGAAGCTTGATCAGATGGCCGTTCTCGTCCCATGTACCTTCGCCGAGGATTTTCCATGCGTGGCTGCCATAGATTCCTTCGCCACAGGCTTCCATCCATTTCCCGACCTCCAGGAGCATCTTTTCGCCTTCCTCATCAATCGACCCGTCCGCCTTGATCGGGATACAGAGGGCGCAGTTGCCATCCCGGGTTACCGCCTCGATGATGAAATGGATCGCAGAAGAGGCATCATAGATGAAGCCAGGGGCATAGAACCAGTCGCCGACAGGCGCTTCACGGATCCAGGGCTGGGAAGTCTTGATGTCGTCCGGGAAGGAGAATTCCTCCGTTGTGACGGTCCCGTTGGTCGGCCTGCGGAACTTTACGACGCTGAATGTGTTGACCTCCCCGCGGTTCTTCAGGGTCCTGTTATAGAAGTCGGCCATGACCCGCGGCATGGCATCGCACTTGTAGCCGGCTCCGGTGCCGTCTCCGCAGAATGGTCCCTGGGTGATCCCGTCGGTGTAGATGAAGTCCGGGTCGTAGTTGTGGGTCACGTCCATGATCCTGAGAGCCCATTGGGTGGCGTACCAGCGGGCATAATCCCGGTGACGGGTGAATATCCCCTCGTCGGGAACCACATGGGGCGGGCCGACACTCTGATATTCCCGAAGATCAATGCCGTAGAGCATCCGGGGGTCGTAGCCTTCCCACCATTTGCCTTTCCCGTCCTCAAGGGTGAGGTTGCCGTCGTATGGAATTCCGGCCTTGGCTCCGGTGGTATCTGCCCCGAATGCCGTCTGCCACCACCACCAGGTGTATTCGTGGTGGAAGGTCACGCCGAAACGCAAGCCCTCCTTGCGGCTGGCTTCCGACCATTCTTTAAGAAAATCCCTCTTGGGCCCTATGTTGACCGAGTTCCAGGGCTGGTAGCGGGAATTCCAGAGGTCGTAGTTGTCGTGGTGGACTCCTTGGATCAGCAGGAAGCGGGCTCCGGCCTTTTTGTAAAGGCTGGTCAGCCTGGCGGGATCAAGTTTGGAAGGGTTCCAGGCGTTGAGGACATCCTTATAACCCACCTCGGAAGGATGTCCGAAGCGCTTCAGGTGGTTCTCATAGGCTTTGCTGCCCTCCTCATAGAGTCTGCGGGCATACCAGTCCCCGCTTTCTCCTGAGGCCTGCGGTCCGAAGTGGACCCAGATGCCTACCTTGGCATCCCGGAGCCACTGGGGAGTGCCGGGATAGTTCTCCCCGATGCTTTCCCAGGTGGGTTGGAAGGGCCCGGGAGTTACGGGAATATCCAGTTTCTCCTCGGGAAAACTGTCCGGAGGATCCATCGTAACGCTGGCTATGGGCAGCGGAGCCGGAATCTCCGGGATTGGAGGCAGCTCGGGGAGGGGAGTGCCGCAGAATGCCGTCAGAAGTGCCGAACAAGCTATCGCGATACGATCTGGGACGAATCTCTTCATGCCAGGTTACTTCAGCGCCCGGCCTCCCAGGAAGACCGTCCGGAGGAAGGGGGTCTGGTGGAGGTAGGGGATCTTCGTGAGGGTCCAGCCAGGGTGCGTGAGGAGGAGGTCGGCGCGCTTGCCCACGGTGATGGAGCCGGTGATGTCGGAAAGGCCCATGGCGTAGGCACTGTTCAGGGTGACGGCGTTCAGGGCCTGCACCGGGGTGAGGCGCATGCGGATGCAGCCGAGGGCCATGACGAACCGCATGTCGCCGGAAGGGGAGGACCCGGGATTGTAGTCCGATGCCAGGGCGACGCCGAGGCCTGCGCCGATGAACTCCTTCGCCCGGCCGAAGGGAATGCCCAGGAAGAAGGACGAGCCGGGCAGCATCGTGGGCATCGTGGCTGAGCCACGCAGTGCTTCGATTTCCGCGTCCCCCGTCCGTTCCAGATGGTCCACCGACAGGGCTCCGTGCTTGACGCCCACCTGTACGCCGCCGCTCACAGCCAGTTCATTGGCGTGGATCTTGGGCCGCAGGCCGCAGGCGGCGCCGGCCGTGAGAATCCGGTCCGTATCCTCGACCGTGAAGAATCCTTCGTCGCAGAAAACATCCACGAAATCAGCGAGTTCCGCTGCCTTGGGCATCATATCGACCACCGCCTGCACATACCCTTCGTGCGTGTAGCCCCGGCCGATGGCGTGGGCACCCAGGAAGGTAATCCGGACGAGCGCCGGGACGGATTCCTTGATGCGCCGGATCACCCGCAGCATCTTGAGCTCGTCCTCCGGATTCAGCCCGTAGCCGCTCTTGATCTCCAGGGCGCCGGTCCCCTTGGCCATCATTTCCCGGACACGGACCATCGACTGCGCAAACAGCTCGTCCTCGGACGTCTCGTGCAGCAGGTCGGAGGAATTCAGAATCCCACCGCCCCGGGCGGCGATCTCCTCGTAGCTGAGCCCGTTGATCTTGTCCAGGAACTCTCCGTCCCGGCTTCCCGCATACACGATATGCGTATGGCTGTCGCAGAACGCCGGCATCACCAGGCCGCCCTCCGCGTCGATCGATTCCCGGTCGTTTCCATCGTGGCCGACCAGATCGGTCATCTTTCCGAATCCCACAATCTTCCCGTCCTCGACAGCGAGCCAGGCGTCATGCAACACGCCCGTCTCCGCCATCTCGGCGCCCTGCTTCCGCAGCACGCCCGCCGGTACGATCCCGACGAGTTCACCGATGTTTTTGATGATCATAGGTACTGCTCCTGCCGGATGAACTGGACGGATTTCTCGATGAGGGGATGCATGTAGGTGTCGTTGTCGATGAAGGGAACGACTTTGCGGTAGTCTTCGAAAATGCGCTCCAGGATGGGGGAGGTCTTGGCCGGGCGGCGGAACTCGAGGGCCTGGGCGGCGTTGAAGAGTTCGATGCCGAGGACGGTCTCGGTGTTGTCCACTACGCGGACCAGCTTCGTCGCGGCGTTGGAGCCCATGCTCACGTGGTCCTCCTGTCCCTGCGAAGAGGGGATGGAGTCGCAGGAGGCGGGCCAGCAGAGCCCCTTGTTCTGGCTGACAATGCTCGCAGCCGTGTACTGCGGAATCATGAAACCGCTGTTCACGCCGGGATTGGCAACCAGGTACTTGGGCAAGCCGCGGAGCCCGTGGATGAGCTGATAAGTGCGTCTTTCAGAGATGCTTGCGAGCTCGGACATGGCGATCGCGAGCGCGTCCATCGGGATGGCGATGGGCTCGCCGTGGAAGTTGCCGGCGGAGATGACCATGTCCTCGTCCGGGAAGATGTTCGGGTTGTCCGTGGCGGAATTGATCTCGTTCTCGATCACGGACTTGACATACATGATGTTGTCCTTCACGGCGCCGTGGACCTGCGGGATGCAGCGGAAGCTGTAGGGATCCTGCACATGCTCCTTGGGACGGCGGATGAGTTCGCTGCCCTCCAGGGTGGCGAGGAACCGCTTTCCGGTCTCGATCTGGCCGGTATGCGGCCGGAGGAGGTGCGTGAGGGGCAGGAACGGTTCGATGCGGCCGTCATAGGCGTCCAGGGACATCGCGGCGATGCGGTCGGCCCACTTGGACAGCCGCATGCTCTTGAGCAGCGACCAGACCGCATGGGCGCTCATGAACTGGGTGCCGTTCAGGAGCGCAAGGCCTTCCTTGGACTGGAGGGTGATGGGCTCCCATCCCTTTTCTTTCCAGACTTCCGCGGCTGGACGGATGCGGCCCTGGTACAGGACTTCACCCAGGCCGATGAGCGGAAGGCTCAGGTGGGCGAGGGGAGCGAGGTCGCCGGAAGCGCCGAGCGATCCCTGCTGGTACACGACGGGGAGGATGTCCTCGTTGAACATGTCGATGAGCCGCTGCACGGTGATGAGCTGGGCGCCGGAGTGCCCGTAGGAAAGGCTCTGGGCCTTGAGGAAGAGCATCAGCTTCACGATCTGCGGGCGGACGGTATCGCCGGCGCCGCAGGCGTGGGACATCACCAGGTTGTGCTGGAGCTGCGAGAGCTCGTCGGCGGGGATGGATACGTTATACAGGGAGCCGAAACCCGTCGTGATGCCGTACATGGGCTTTTCCGGGTCCTCCATCTTCTTGTCCAGGTAGTGACGGCACTTGAGGATGGCGGCCGTCGCTTCGTCGGAAAGGACGAGGGTGGCGTGGTTGTCGATGATTTCTTTCAGGCGCTCGAGGGTGATGCGGCCCGTGGAGATTTTATGGATCATAGCTGGTTCAGTGTTTTGCGGATAAGGGATTCGTCGGCGAGGTTGGGCAGGGTGACCTTCAGGCCGGGGGTGCGGGCCATTTCGCGCTCGATGGCGAAACGGGCACCTTCGTTCCGGGCCCAGGAACGGCGGGCGATGCCGTTGTTCACGTCCCAGAACAGCATTTCGCGGATATGGCGGTCGCTGTCTTCGCTGCCGTCGATGACCATGCCGAAGCCGCCGTTGATGACTTCGCCCCAGCCCACGCCGCCGCCGTTGTGGATGGATACCCACGTGGCACCGCGGAAGCCGTCGCCGATGACGTTCTGGACGGCCATGTCGGCGGTGAACTGCGAGCCGTCATAGATATTGGATGTCTCGCGGAACGGGGAATCGGTGCCGGACACGTCGTGGTGGTCGCGGCCCAGGACGATGGGAGCGGTGATTTCTCCGCGGCGGATGGCCTCGTTGAAGGCGAGCGCAATCTTCGTGCGGCCTTCACAGTCGGCATAGAGGATACGGGCCTGGGAGCCCACGACGAGGTGGTTCCGGCCGGCCTCCTCGATCCAGTGGATGTTGTCGCGCATCTGCCCGGCGATTTCCTCGGGAGCGGTGGCGGCGATCTCGCCGAGGACCTTCACGGCGAGGGCGTCGGACTTCGCCAGATCCTCCGGCTTCTCGCTCATGCATACCCAGCGGAACGGGCCGAACCCGTAGTCGAAGTAGAGCGGGCCCATGATGTCCTGTACATAGGACGGGTAGCGGAAGGAGCCGTCGGCTTTGAGGACATCGGCCCCGGCGCGGGAACTCTCCAGGAGGAAGGCGTTTCCGTAGTCGAAGAAATACATTCCCTGGTCAGCCAGGCGGTTGATGGCGGCGACGTGACGCCGGAGCGACGCCTGGACGGCCTCCTTGAAGCGCTCGGGCTCTTCGGCCATCATCTTCTTGGATTCCTCGAGGCTGTAGCCCACCGGGTAGTAACCGCCCGCCCACGGGTTGTGGAGCGAAGTCTGGTCCGAGCCCAGGTCCACGTGCACGCCTTCGTCGGCAAGGCGTTCCCACAGGTCCACGATGTTGCCCACATAGGCGAGGGAGACGACCTCTTTCGCGGCGACCGCTTTCCGGATGCGCGGGATGAGTTCGTCCAGGTCCGTGTGGAGTTCATCGACCCAGCCCTGCGCATAGCGCTTTTCCGCGGCCTTGGGGTTGATCTCCGCCGTGACGCTCACGACGCCGGCGATATTGCCCGCCTTGGGCTGCGCGCCGGACATGCCGCCGAGGCCCGCCGTCACGAAGAGCAGGCCGCCGCGGTCGTCGCCGTCGAGGCCCTTGGCCTTCAGCTGCTTCCGCGCTGCATTCATCACCGTGATCGTGGTCCCGTGGACGATGCCCTGCGGGCCGATATACATATACGAGCCGGCCGTCATCTGGCCGTACTGGCTCACGCCCAGGGCGTTGAATTTTTCCCAGTGGTCAGGCTTCGAATAGTTCGGGATGACCATGCCGTTGGTGACGATCACCCGCGGCGCGTCCTTGTGGCTCGGGAAAAGACCCAGCGGATGGCCGGAGTACATCACGAGCGTCTGCTCGTCCGTCATGGTGGCAAGGTACTGCATGACCAGGCGGTACTGCGCCCAGTTCTGGAAGATGGCGCCGTTGCCGCCGTAGATGATCAGTTCATGCGGATGCTGCGCCACGCGCGGGTCCAGGTTGTTCTGGATCATGGCCATGATGGCCGCCGCCTGCCGGGACTTCGCCGGATATTCGTCGATGGGCCTCGCGTACATCTCATAGGACGGACGGAACCGGTACATGTAGATCCGGCCGTACTTTTGCAGTTCCTCGGCAAACTCCTTCGCCAGCACGGCGTGATGCCGCTCCGGGAAGTACCGGAGGGCGTTTTTGAGGGCCAGCACTTTCTCCTCGTCCGTGAGGATATCCTTCCGCTTGGGAGCGTGGTTGATTTCCGGGTCGTAGGGTTTCACTTCCGGCAGTTCCGCCGGAATGCCTGCGAGTATTTCTTCTTGGAACTTGTTCATGACTATGCTTCGATATGCTTGTTCACTTCATCCAGCACTTTATCCTGCAGGGCAAGGGCCTCGGCGACGATGGCGTCGGCGCGCTTCAGGAGGGGTTCCGCAGGGGCCTTGTCCGTCAGGCCGGCGGCGTTGATGCGCACGTTCAGGGCGGCGCCCCGGATGCCGGCGACGGCGGCGAGGGCGGCGACGCCCGCGTCGGAGGCCGATGCCGGATTGCCCTTCCGGGCCATTTCGAGGGCCAGCGGAAGCGCCTTCAGGGAGGCTTCCATCGTCTTCAGGGGAACGGAGGCGGCGTAAAGCGTCGCTTCTTCCATCGCGGCGGCGCGGGCTGCCTTCTCTTCCGGCGTGCCCTTGGGCATCGAGAACACGTCCATGATGCGGTTGAAGGCGGCCGTGTCCTCATCGACCAGGGCGAGAAGCTCGGTCATCAGGGCCTGGCCCTTTTCGGCGACATCGGAGAACTCCTTCCAGCGGTCGTCCCAGCCCCGCTTGTGGGCGGAGAGGTTCGCAACCATGGTGGCGAGGGCGGCTCCCAGGGCCCCCATGTAGGCTGATATGGACCCGCCGCCGGGGGCGGCGGACTCGGAGGCGGTCTCGGCGGCGAAGCCCTTGACCGTCATGCGGACAAGCCGTTCCTTTTTGGCGAGCTCCGCCTCGTCCTCCATCAGGTATTCGATGACTTTTTCCTTGGGATTGAAAGGCTTGAGGTCGTCCAGGGACATGGACTTGACCGCGATCTTGATGATCTCTTCCTCGGAGATGCCCAGCGACCGCTGCTGCTTTTCCAGGTAGAACTTGCCGGCGTCGATGAGGACGCGTTTCGGCACGAGCCCCACGATTTCCACGCCCGTCACTTTCAGTCCCCGGGCTGCAGCCGCCCGGCAGACTTCCTCATAGGCCACATGCAGGGGCACCTGGTCGATGTCGGTGATATTCATGGACACCTGCGCGATGCCGTATTCGTCGATATACCAGCCGATGGCCTTGCAACCCTTGAGCGTACCGGGGATCCAGATCTGCTCACCCTTTTCATCCTTGAGCAGTTTCCCGGTCAGGGAACCGCCCTCGCGGGCTTTGCGGCCCTTTTCCCGCACGTCGAAGGCGACGGCCATCGCCCGGCGGGTGGAGGTGGTGTTGAGGTTGTAATTGACCGCGATGAGGAAATTCCGGGCGCCTACGTTCGTCGCGCCGGCTTTCGCGGCAACCTCGTCATAGGCGCCGCCGAAGTCCGGTTTCCGGGCCGGGTCGGCCATCTTCTCGGGCAGGGCCTCGTATTCGCCCGCCCGGCACACGGCGAGGTTCCGCCGTTCCGGGGTGAACGCAGCGGCTTCGTAGCAGTAGCAGGGAATGCCCAGCTCCTTGTACAGGCGCTCGGCCAGTCCGCGGGCAAGCTGGGCGCATTCCTCCAGCGTAATGCCGGACACCGGAATGAGGGGCAGCACGTCCGTAGCTCCGCTGCGCGGGTGCGCTCCGTGATGGAAGCGCATATCAATCAATTCCTTGGCTTTTTCCGCCCCTCGGAAGGCGGCTTCGAGGACCGGCTCCGGTTCTCCCACAAAAGTGACGACCGTCCGGTTCGTCGCCTCGCCGGGATCCACGTCCAGCACTTTCACGCCCTCCACGGCGGCGATCGCCGCAACAATCTGGTCGATAAGGCCTTTATCGCGTCCTTCGCTGTAGTTGGGTACGCATTCGATGATTCTTTTCATAAATGGTTATCAGTTTATTCTTCAAAGATAGCGATTCCTTTCCAAAAATGCTTATTTTTGTATAGGTAAACATGTCTTCCATGAAAAAGATCATTCTGTCCTTCGTGGCTTTCATCCTCTTCTTCCCCTTGCCGGCGCAGCGGCGGGACACCCTCCGGATCCTTGCCATCGGCAACAGTTTTTCCCAGGACGCCATCGAGCAGAACCTCTGGGAACTCTTTGATGCGGAAGGGATTCCGGTCATCATCGGCAACCTGTATATCGGAGGCTGTACGCTGCAGCGGCACTACAACAACAGTCTGGGCGATGTCCCCGACTACCGATACCGGAAAGTGGTGGAGGGGGTCCGGAGCGATACGCCCGGCTATACGCTGGAAATGGGCCTCTCCGATGAGCCCTGGGACATCGTAACCCTCCAGCAGGCGAGCGGCGTGTCCGGCCTTTATGAGACGTACCAGCCCTATCTGAAAGACCTGGTCGGCTTTGTCCAGGCGCGGACCCGGGACGACGTGCGGCTGCTGTGGCACCAGACCTGGGCTTACAGTGCCGACGCCTCCCATCCGGAGTTCCCCATCTACGGGCGGAACCAGCAGGTCATGTACGCGGCCATCATGTATGCCAGCCGCCGGGCGGTGGAGGAGAATGGTTTCCGGGCGGTCATTCCTTCCGGCACCGCCATCCAGAACGGCCGGAGCACGGCCCTGGGCGATACCTTCAACCGGGACGGCTATCATCTGGAACTCACGTACGGCCGCTACACCGCCGCCTGCACCTGGTTTGAGACCCTGACCGGAATCGATGTCACCGGCAATCCCTGGCATCCTGCCACCGTGGATCCGGAAACGGCGCGTATCTGCCGCGAAGCGGCCCACAGGGCCTGCCGGAGTCCCTGGGCGCCTCAATCATTTTAAACGTTTATGAGAAAAATCGTATTCGCCTTGCTGGCGTCGCTTTCCGTTTCAGTCGCCGGTGCGCAGACCTATAGCGGCTCCCGGGCCTATGACGGCGTGCATCGAAACGTGATCGATGGAACCTTCCTGGGAGGATTCAATGTCGTAACCGGCTGGTTCGTCGGGGAATCCGGAACCTATACCCGCCATCTGACGGGCCGCTGGAGCGTAAGCGCCGGCGAGCAGGTCCAGCTTTTCAAGCAGCTCTACAGCCTGGATGTCATGGGTACCTACCGGCTTCCCATCGGCCGGACCAACCTGTATTTCGACGGCCGTCTCCTCTTCAACCGCTATGACCGGTGGAATGTGAACGAACCCATCGTGAACCTTTCCGCCTACTGGGAGACCAGCTATGTGGACCTCCGCCTGGGCGAGAGCCTGGTCCGCTATCACAAGATCGGCGTCAAGGAGGAATACCGGAGCTACACAACGACCGGTTATACGGAGCCCCTGGTGATGACATTCGGCCTGGGTGTCCATATCCGCCCGCGGTCGAATCCCTGGAACCTGGGCCTGTTCATCCGCAATTTCGACCAGTTCTATTATGAGAACTGGAACATCAACTGGGGAGTCCGGTTCCACGCTTCCCTGAAGCCGGAGATGAAACTCTACGGAGAATTCAATGTCCGTCCGGCCGGCAGCATCAGCCAGCTTGCCACCCGGTATGAAACGTCCCTCAAAGTAGGCCTCCATTATGTCCTGTAAGATGAGAAAGATCACCCTTCCGACCCTTTTCGCCGTCCTGCTGGCGGTTTCCTGCAACAAAGTGAGTCCCATCGGCGTCCTCGTCGCCGGTACGGCGGTGGAGGACCGCGTCGCCATGTCCGAGCTCTTTTATCGCAATCATCTCAATGACCGGGTCTTTCTGATAGCCGACGGCGACTATACCTTCCTCGTGGGAGCGGACAGCCATATCACGAACGATTCCGCCCGCATGGACGAGATGCTCGAGACCGGCTTGAATGATGGTGACTTGTTCTATGCGCACCTGGGCGACATCGCCGATACCAAGGCAGAGTATTATGTCACCCTGGACTCGCTGCTGCAGGAAGCCAAGTCACGGTATGTGGAAAAGAACTATACCCGGGTAAACACCTACGAGTATGTAAGGAATGACAGTCAGGAGGACACTCCCGCCAGGTACCTGTACGACGAGATCGTCTATCCCTTTTTCCCCGTGGTGGGGAACCACGACATCACCCGGAACGGATGGGCCCTGTGGTCCAATATTTTCCACTCATCCTTCTACGAGATCGACGTGATCGTGTTCCTGGAGGACGGGGAGATCGCTTTTGACCACCTGATCATCCTGGACTCCGCCAGCGGAACCCTCGGAAAGAGGCAGATCGACCTGATCAACCAGGGGATCCTGGACGGCAAGTATGACGACGGTACCTCCCAGTACCGCAATACCTTCGTGTTCTCGCACACCAACATCTTCCGGCCGCAGTTCTTCGAGTTCGCCTCCACCTTCACCCGGGAGGAAACCTTCTTCCTGCTGGACCAGTTCGAGAAATGGAACGTCACCTGCGCCTTCTGCGGCCATGTCCACACCTGGGACGAGCGCAACTACAACGGCGTCCACTATCTCACGCTGGACACCATGTGCGAAAAGAACAATCCGGAGCCGGGCGATTACCTAGTCCGCGTCCACTGCGATGCTGACGGAGAGGTGAAATGGTCGCCGGTGCACATGGAAACCAGGAAGCGGAAATAGCTATTTCCTGAAATACTTTCCGACGACGGGCAGTCCCGACAGAGGCAGGTCCTTCTTGATGATATACAGCCCGAAGAGGGCGACCAGCGCGGTGTTCGCCAGGAGAGCCGGCCAGAAGCCCAAATGGCTGTTGGACAAGGTGATGCCGGCGAAAAGTATCGCGGCCAGGATGGTATAGACGGCCAGTTCCTTGAGCGGATAGGCGATCGGATAATACTTCTGTCCCACGAAATACGACAGCAGCATCGCCGTTCCGTATCCTGCGAATCCGCCCCAGGCGCAGGCCATGTAGCCGTATTTCGGCACCAGGAATACATTGATGCCGATGAGGACGGCGCAGCCGATGCCGGAGAAGACGGCACCCCAGATGGTCCGGTCCGTGAGCTTGTACCAGAAAGACAGGTTGAAGTAGATGCCCATCATCATCTCCGCCGCCATCACGATCGGGACGACGCGGAGACCTTCCCAGTAGTCGCTCTTGATGATGTAGCGGAGGATGTTCATGTAGGCCATCACGCACAGGAAGGCCAGGAGTGTGAAGATGACGAAATACTTCATGCCCTTCGCGTAGGTCTCCTTGTTGTCCTTGTCGCGGGAAGCCCCGAAGACGAACGGTTCGTAGGCGTAGCGGAACGCCTGGGTGATGAGGGCCATGATCATCGCGATCTTGGTGGCGGCCCCGTAGATGCCCAGCTGCGCGTTGGCATCGGCCCCGGGATAGACTTTCGGGAACAGGATCTTGTCCGCCGTCTGGTTCAGGATGCCGGCGATCCCCAGCACCAGAATGGGCCAGCTGTAGGAAAGCATCCGCTTGCACAGGGCTTTGTCGAATCCGTAGCCGATCCCTTTCAACTCCTTGGCGAAGAAGAAAGTGACGATGGACGTACAGAACAGGTTGATATAGAAGACATAACCCACTCCGACGGCCGGGTCGTACAGGCGTCCCCACAGGTCCGGATTCCCCTCGTACAGGTGCGGAAGCAGGACGAAATACACCAGGTTCAGGGCGATGTTCAGCCCGATGAACAGGAGTTTGAGCGCGGCGAACTTGAGCGGCCGTTTCTGGTACCGGAGGTAGGAGAACAGGATGGCCTGGAAGGCGTCCAGGGCCACGACGATCGCCAGGGACCAGATGTAGGACGGATGCTCCGGATAGCCCATGGCCGTGGAGATGGGGCCGATGAAAGCCAGCACCAGCGCCACGAACAGCATCGAGGTGAATCCAACCATCCGCAGGATGGAGGAATAGACCATCTTGGGGTCTTCTCCTTCCTTGTTGGCGAAGCGGAAGAAGGTCGTCTCCATCCCGTAGGTGAGGATGACCAGCAGCAGCGCCGTATAGGCGTACAGGTTCGTGATGACGCCGTAGCCGCCGCTGGCGGCCGCGATCTTGTAGGTATAGAGGGGAACCAGCAGGTAGTTCAGGAATCGCCCGATGATGCTGCTGAGTCCGTAGATGGCCGTATCCTTGGCCAGGGATTTCATGTCTGCCATGCCGGCTCCTTATCGTTCGCTTACATATTTGTGCAGGACGCGGCGTACGGCGCCGGGGCCCGCGAACAGTTCCTTTACCATGCCCTCGATCCTTTCGCCGAGTCCGGCCTCATACAGGTCCAGGCCAAAGATGTCCTTCCGGCTGTAAAGGGCTTTCAGGCAGCTGTAATCCTGGTCCTCCCGACCGATTTCCAGCGGGGCTACCAGCGCCTGCAGCTCGGAGAGCATCGGGTCCGGAGACGGCTCGAAGGGCGTTCCGTCGTCCCGGATGCCTTTCAGATACCGGGCGTAGCCCGCGAGCGTGAGCGGAATCAGGACGAGGTTGTCCCTGTCCAGTCCCCGGGCGATATATTTCCGGATGGTCTCGCCGAATCGGATGGCCAGTTTCTGCGAGGTGTCCATGGCGATGCGCTGCGGCGCGTCGGGCATGAACGGATTGGGCAGGCGACGGCCGATGACGGCGCCGATGAATTCGTAGGGGTTCAGGACGCCGGGATCCGTCACGACGGGCATGGCTTCGATGTAGCCGAGCTTCTGGATGAAGGAGCGGAGGTCCGGGTCCTGCATCTCGGCCGAAATGAGCGTGTAGCCCAGCAGGCAGCCGTAGATGCTCATCGCCGTATGGAGGGGATTCAGGCAGGTGGTGACTTTCATGGTCTCCACCTTGTCCACGGTCTCCCGGGTGGTATAGAGCGCACCGCCCAGGTCCAGCGGCGGACGACCGTTCGTATATCGGTCTTCGATGACCAGATACTGGACCTCTTCCGCATTGACGAACGGGGCGGTGAAGGTGTGCTTTTCCGTTTCGATGTAGTCGTTGTCCTCGAAACCGTCGGCAGCCAGGAGTTCCTTCACTTTCACGTGCGGACGTGGCGTGATCTTGTCGATCATGGACCACGGGAAGGTGATCTTGCTCTCGTCTTTCAGGTAGTACAGGAAGGCCTGGGGGGCCAGCCCGTCCCGGACCCAGCGCTCCGCATAGGCGAAGACGCCGGCTTTCACCTTGTCGCCGTTGTGCGAGCAGTTGTCCATGGACTGCACGGTCAGGGGCAGCGCGCCGGCCTTGAACCGTTCCAGGAGGAGGGCCGTTACCTTGCCCATGGCAAAGACGGCGTCCAGGCCGCGTGCGAGGTCCGCCTCATTGAACCCGTAACCCTTTTCGGTGATGGTGAAGGAGATCATCTGCAGGGACGGATTCCGGAAGATATCCTCCAGCCGGTTCCAGTCCTCGAACTGCCGGTCCGCCTTCAAGGCTTCGGTGACGCTCGCGATTACCTTCTTTCCCACGGTCCCGTCGCTTCGGAGGGAAACCAGCAGGGAAAGGTTGTCGTACGGCTTGTAGGCCTTGTCGATGACCTCGAAATCGAAGGTCTCGGCCACGATGACGCCGCGGTCGTACTTGCCCGTGTTCAGGGCGTCGTTCAGGATGGCGGCCGGGAAGGCGCGGAAGATGTTGCCGCCGCCGAAATGGACCCAGGCAGGTTTGGCGAAGGTCTTTTCGCGGAGGGCCTGGATGTCGAAACGGGGAACTTCGTAGCCTTTCCGTTCCCACGCCGAGGCGTCGAAGGAGCCGCTCAGGATGTCGGTGAGTTTCATGTCAATCGAAGAATCCGGGTTGTTTGTAGGGGATGCCAAGTTCACGGTCCACCGTGGCCAGGATGCCCTGCACCTGGCCCAGGGCGAACATGCGCCCGAGGAGCGTATAGCCGGCGTTGTGCCCGTGGGCGGACTCGTCCATGATGCCGCCGGGCTCGTCGGTGAAGGTCATGCCATGGTCCACCCGCATGGGCAGGGCCGGGTTCTCCTTCTCGAAGATCCGGCACAGTTCGATGAGGTCCGCGCGGCCGCCGAGGTGCGAGGCTTCGGTGAAGTCCCCGTTCGGGAAGATATGGCAGGAACGCAGATGCACGAAATGCGTGCGCGAGGCGAACTTGCGGGCCATTTCCACCACGTTGTTGTAGGCTCCGGCCGACAGGGATCCGGCGCAGAAGGTCAGGCCGTTGTGCTTGTTCGGGACGGCGTCCAGAAACCACTGGATGTCCTCCTCGGTGCGGACGATGCGGGGGAGGCCCAGGATCTCGATGGGCGGGTCGTCGGGATGGACGCACATGTTCATGCCGCATTCCTCGCACACCGGCATGATGGCCTCGAGAAAGTATTTCAGGTTGGCGCGGAGCTGCGCCTTGTCGATGCCCTTGTACAGGTCCAGGAACTCGCGGAACTTCTGCACGGGAGCCTCGTCGTCCTCGCTGAAGTTGCCGGAGACGAATCCCTGTGTCTTGATGACGATGTTCTCCACCAGCTGGTGGTCCTTTTCGGGAGTCATGGTCTTCGCGAGCGCATCGGCCTCGGCCAGGACGTTGCGGCCTTCCCCGACTCCTGCCGGGAACCGGAGGGCGGCCCATTCCTCCCGGGCACCCGGACGCTTGAGGATGTAAATGTCGAAATAGGCGAACTCCGCGTAGTTGAAATACAGGTTCGTGGACCCGTTGGGATTGCGGTGCAGCAGGTCCGTCCGGGCCCAGTCCAGCACGGGCATGAAATTGTAGCAGATGCAGTGGATCCCTTCCGCAGAGAGATTCCGGAGGGACTGCTTGTACACTTCGATCTGCTCATCCCGGTCGGGGCCGCCGTATTTGATGGTCTCCACGACCGGCAGGCTCTCCACGACGCTCCAGCGCATGCCGAAACTCTCGATGTATTCCCGGAGGTCGCGGATCTTCTCGCGGGTCCATACCTGTCCCAGCGGGACGTCATGCAGGGCGGTGACGATGCCTTCCACACCGATCTGCCGGAGCATGGCCAGGGTGATCCTGTCTTTCCGGCCAAACCATCGCCAAGTTCTTTCCATATCGATAGGGTTTCTAGATGGAGCGAAGTTACGGGAAAATGCGCAAGATTCAAAATAATCAGTATATTTGTTCCTATGAAAAGAACTTGGATTTTAGGACTCGGACTCCTGCTGGCCATGCAGGGGTGCCAAAGCGATTACAAGGTCAAGGGCGACACCGTGACCGTGAAATTGGAAAACGTTCAGGCGGGCGCTCCGTCGCAGGTCCGCCTGCAGGTCATGGGCCCGAAACTCATCCGGGTGTCCGCGACTCCGGACGGCGCTTTCCACGACCGGAAGAGCCTGGTCGTCCTGCCCGCGAAGGAGAAGACGCCGTTTTCCGTGGAAATGGAGGAGGGGGTCGTGAAAGTATCGACCGGAGATGTCGTCGCCCGGGTGGATCCGAAGGACGGAAAACTGTCCTTCACGGATGCTTCCGGGAAGCAGCTCCTCGCTTCCGGCAGCGGCGGACGGATGTCCTTCGCTCCCATCGAAGTGGAAGGGAAGAAGGCCTACTCCACGCAGGTCGTTTTCGATTCCCCGGCCGATGAGGCTTTCTACGGCCTCGGGCAGCAGCAGACGGGCGAGTTCGACCACAAGGGCCTGAATGAAGAGCTGTACCAGTACAATACCAAGATCAGTATTCCCTTCATCGTCTCTTCCAAAGGGTACGGCCTCCTGTTCGACGCCTATTCCCTGAGCCGCTGGGGCAATCCCAATCCGTACCAGCACCTGGGAGACGTCTTCAAACTCTATGACAAGGACGGAAAGGAAGGCGCCCTTACGGGCACCTACCATACCCGGGACGGCCAGACACTCGTCCAGCGGGAGGAAACGCTGGACTATGAGAACGAACGCCTGATCGCAGACCTGCCCAAGCTGCCGCTCGAAGGTGCCTTCGTGAAATATGAGGGGGAGATCGAGGCGCCCGTTGCCGGAGATTACTATTTCACCCAGTATTACGCCGGATTCCAGGGTACGAAGATCGGCGGCGAGGAGGTGATGTCCCGCCGGTGGCGTCCGGCCTGGAACCCCAACAGCTACCGCTACTGTGTCCGTTTCGAGGCCGGGGAACGGAAGCCCGTGGAGGTGTTCTGGCAGCCGGACGGCGGCGTGTCCTATTTCAGTCTGAAAGTGGAGGTTCCCCAGAGCGCGGAGGAGCAGTCCCGCCTGAGTTTCTGGTCCGAGTTCGAGCCGCAGGTGGACTTCTATTTCATGGCCGGCGAGACTTACGACGAGGTGATCAGCGGTTACCGCACCCTGACGGGCAAGGCCTCCCTGTATCCGAAGTGGTCCCTGGGCTTCTGGCAGAGCCGGGAGCGCTACACGACGCAGGATGAACTTGTCGGCACGCTGGCCGAGATGCGCCGCCGGGGCATTCCGGTGGACAATATCGTCCAGGACTGGCAGTACTGGCTGCCGGACCAGTGGGGAAGCCATGAGTTCGACCCCGCCCGTTTCCCCGACCCGGAAAAGATGCTGGACGACGTGCACGCGATGCACGGCCGCTTCATGATCAGCGTCTGGCCCAAGTTCTACACGAACACCGAACACTACAAGGAGCTCAAGGATGCGGGTTACGCCTACACCCACGCCGAGGATACGGCCATCGTGGACTGGCTGGGCCACGGGCAGTCCTTCTATGACGCCTATTCGGAGGGGGGCCGGAAGATGTTCTGGCGCCAGATGGACGAAACCCTGTACAGCCGTTATGGCAAGAAGATCGACGCCTGGTGGATGGACGCGAGCGAACCGAACCTCCGCGACTGCCTGCCCATGGACTATCTCAAGTGGCTCCTGACTCCGACGGCCCTGGGGCCGTCCACGGAGTATCTGAACGCGTATTCCCTCGTGAACGCCGATGCCATCTACAACGGCCAGCGGTCGGTGGATCCCGACAAGCGGGTGTTCCTCCTGACCCGGAACGGCTTTGCCGGCCTCCAGCGCTATTCCACGGCCTCCTGGAGCGGCGACATCGGCACCTCCTGGTACGACATGCGCATGCAGATGGCCGCCGGTCTGAACTACTCGATGTCCGGCCTTCCCATGTGGGGCATGGACATCGGCGGGTTCTCCGTGATGAACAAGTTCCATGATCCCCGCAACGCCGAGGAGTGGCAGGAACTCCAGACCCGCTGGCACCAGTTCGGTACCTTCGTGCCGCTGTTCCGTACCCATGGACAGTATCCCCGCCGCGAACTCTGGAACATCGCTCCGGAGGGCTCCCAGGCCTATGAGAGCATCCTCTCCTACATGAAACTGCGCTACAACCTGATGCCGTACCTATATTCGCTGGCCGGTGCCGTGCACTTTGAGGATTACACGATCATGCGCGGCCTGCCGATGGATTTTCCCGGCGACCCGAAGGTGCGCGACCTCTCCGACCAGTGGATGTTCGGGCCCGCCCTCATGCCCTGTCCGGTGTATGAGTACAAGGCCCGCAGCCGCGCGGTCTATTTCCCGGAAGGCGGCTGGTACGACTTCTATACGGGTGTATACATTGCAGGTAGTCAGACGCTTACGGTCGATGCTCCTTACGAGCGCATCCCGCTCTACGTCCGTGCCGGTTCCATCATTCCCTTTGGCCCCGACATGCAGTGGTCCGACGAGAAACCCGCCGACAACATCCGCCTCTATGTCTATGCAGGCCGCGACGCCGACTTCACCCTCTACGAGGACGACGGCGTGACCTACGGTTATGAGAAGGGGGCCTGTGCGACCATTCCAATCCACTGGGACGATGCTTCCCGGACGCTTACCATCGGCGGGCGCAAGGGGACTTTCCCGGGGATGCTGGAAAGCCGCACCTTCACGGTCATCGTCGTGGATCCGGCGCATCCCAGCGGCTTCGCGCCGGATGCTTCCGGTACCGAAGTGGCCTACGAAGGAGCGGAGATTACTTGCAAAGCATAATATCCAGGATCATCTTGTCCGTGGCCTGCATGCCCACGGATCCGATCGTGCCGAGGTTGCGGATCGTTTTCTCGATGTCGTCCTCGATGATGCCGTCGGTGGAGGGGATGCAGGTGCCGCGGAGGGCGAGGACGGCGGACTGGACCGCAGAGGAGACGCCGGAGGCGACCTTCATGGCGCAACCGACTTTCGCTCCGTCGCACACCATGCCGGTGATGTTGCCGATCATGTTCTTGATGGCGGCGCACACCTGTTCATAGGTTCCGCCCTGCAGGTACACGATGCCGCAGGCGGAACCGGTTGACGCAACGACGCATCCGCACAGGGCGGACAGTTTGCCCAGATACCCTTTGATATGGATGGCCACGAGGTTGCTCAGGATGAGCGCCCGGGCGAGGGGCTCGTCGGCGATGCCGTATTTGATCGCATAGGCGATGACGGGCATGCTGACGGTGATGCCCTGGTTGCCGCTGCCGCTGTTGGACATGGCGGGCAGCGTACAGCCGGCCATGCGGGCGTCGGAGGCCGCGGCGGTGAGGCCCATCGCATAGCTCATGAAATCGTCCCCGAACACTTCCAGCTGGTTTTCCCGGATGGCTTTGCCCACGCGGAGTCCGTAGTCGCCCTCCAGCCCTTCATGGGCGAGGGCGAGGTTCAGCGTCCGGTCTTCTAGGATGAATGCAATGTCTTTATAATCAACCGTTCTGGCGAAATCGTAGATTTCCCGGACCGTCAGTCCGTAGTCGCGGGTCGTGCGCTCTTTCGCCGCGGCGCCGGATTCGGAACTCATCAGGATCTTGTCGGCAAAACTCGTTTCCACGATCTTGTCGTGGTCGTCCTCGATGACGGCATAGGCATGGGGATTTACCTCGGCCGATGCTTCCACGCCATGGCCCATGGTGACGGTCGCTTTCACATAGAGCAGCCGGTCGATGTCCGCGACGGAGATGGTGACGTGTTTCGCGGCCACCAGTTCCTTGGCGCGGGAGACGGCGCTGGCGGAAACGCCCTGGAGGACTTCCAGCCCCTTGGCGGCGTCGCCGCAGACGGCACCGAGGGCTGCGGCGATGGGGAGACCGACCATCCCGGTACCGGGGATTCCTACTCCCATCCCGTTTTTCAGGATGTTCCCGGACACTTCCACGGCGATGCGGAAATCGGCCGTCTGCCGCCAGAGGGGGCAGTCGCCGCAATGGGAACAGTTCTCGGAAATGATGTCCACGGCCTTTGCGACGGCAAGGGCGACGGCGATGGGTTCCGTGCAGCCCAGGGCGGGCTTCACTTCCTTGTGGATCAGGCCGATGATGTCGGCTTGGCGGTCAGTCATGGCTTCTTAAAATGTGGTTCGGACACAAATGTAGCCCCTTTTTGGTCGAAAACCAAATAATGATTACCTTTGATGATTGGATAACACTGATATCAAGATACCATGACCCGAATCCAAACCCTGCTGAAGGCCGCCGCCTTCCCGCTGGCCGCCCTCCTTGCGGCCGCTTGCTCGACATCGACGACTCCGAAAGTCAATCCCGCCATCACCCCGGACAAGGAGGTGGAGGCGAAAGTGGAACAGGTCCTGAAAGGAATGACCCTGGAGGAAAAGGCGGGACAGCTCGTCCAGCTTTCCATCGGCGTCATCTCCGCCGAAGGGGCGGACGACGTGGATCCTGCGAAGATGGACGTCATCTTCGGAAAATACAAGGTGGGCTCCATCCTGAACGTGATGAACGACCACGCCCTGGACCGCGAGCATACCGCCGCATTCATTTCCAAGATCCAGGAAAGTTCGATGAAGCACATCGGCATCCCGTGCATCTACGGCCTGGACATGATCCACGGCGCGTCCTATCTGACCGACGGTTCCTTCTACCCGCAGGAAATCAACCTGGGCGCCACGTTCAACCGCGAGTACGCCGCGATGATGGGGCACGCGATGGCCTATGAGACCCGCGCCGCGCAGTGCCCGTGGGTGTTCTCCCCGGTGATGGACCTCGGCCGCGACCCGCGCTGGCCGCGCCAGTGGGAGAGCTTCGGCGAGGACCCGTACCTGCAGTCCGAGATGGCCCGCATCGAGACCGTGGCCATCCAGGGTGAGGATCCCAACCACATCGACCTGGAACATGCGGCCGTGAGTATCAAGCACTTCATGGGTTATGGCGTGCCGCATACCGGCAAGGACCGTACGCCGGCCTACATTGCGGAAAATGACCTGCGCGAGAAATACTTCCGTCCTTTCAAGGAATGCTTCCAGGCCGGCGCCCTCACGGCGATGGTGAATTCCGCTTCCATCAACGGCGTCCCCACGCACGCGAACAAGCTCCTCCTCACCGGCTGGGTGAAGGAACAGCTGGGCTGGGACGGCCTGCTGGTGACCGACTGGGCCGACATCGACAACCTCTACACCCGGGACCATGTGGCCGCGGACAAGCGGGAGGCCGTGGCGATGGGCATCAACGCCGGTATCGACATGATCATGGATCCGTATGATCCCGAGTGCTGCAACGTGATCGTGGACCTCGTAAAGGCCGGTGACATTCCGATGGCGCGCCTGGACGATGCCGTCCGCCGCGTGCTGCGGCTGAAGGTCCGCCTGGGCCTGTTCGAGAATCCGACCTGGCAGCATGACTATCCGGAGTTCGCTTCCGAGGCTTTCGCGAAGCAGTCCTATGCCGCGGCCGTGGAGTCCGAGGTGCTCCTCAAGAACGAGGGAATCCTGCCGCTGAAGGGCACCGAACGCATCCTCGTGACCGGTCCGAACGCAAACTCCCTCCGTACCTTGAACGGCGGCTGGTCCTATACCTGGCAGGGGGATGCCGATGCGTATGCCCCCCAGTACAACACCATCCTGGAGGCCCTGCAGCACCGTTTCTCCCGGGTGACCTACGAACCCGGCGTCGTCTATACAGGCCGTGACTGGCAGGGCGAGAACGCCTCCGGCATCGCGAAGGCCGTCGCCGCCGCCCGCGGGGCCGATGTCGTCATCGCCTGCGTGGGAGAGAACAGCTACTGCGAGACGCCCGGCAACATGGACGACCTGAACCTGTCCGAAAACCAGAAGAACCTGGTCCGCGGCCTGGCTGCGACCGGCAAGCCGGTCATCCTCGTGCTGAATGGCGGCCGTCCCCGGATCATCGGCGACATCGAGCCGCTTACGAAGGCGGTCGTGGACGTGATGCTCCCTTCCAACTATGGCGGCGACGCCCTCGCCGCCCTGCTCGCCGGTGACGAGAATTTCTCCGGCAAGCTCCCGTTCACCTACTCCAAGCACATCAATTCCCTCCACACCTACGACTACAAGGTGTCCGAGCATCGCGAGGTGATGGGCGGGACCTATAATTACGACGCCATCATGGACGTGCAGTGGCCGTTCGGATTCGGTCTCAGCTACACGACCTTCTCCTACGGCGACCTCAAGCTGGAAAGCCCGGCCGATTTCAAGGCAGGGGATGTCCTGAAAGTTTCCGTGAAGGTCACGAACACCGGCGACCGTGCCGGCAAGGAGGCCGTCCTCGTGTACAGCTCCGACCTGGTCGCTTCCCTCATCCCGGATGTCAAGCGCCTCCGCGGCTTCGAAAAGGTTGCGCTGGAGCCGGGTGAAAGCAAGACCGTCACCTTCGAAATCCCGGCCCATGAGCTTGCGTTCGTCGGTGCCGACGGCAAGTGGCGTCTGGAGGCCGGCGACTTCCGCATTTCCTGCGGCGGTCAGGGCGTAATGGCTCGCTGCACCGAAACGAAAATATGGGAAACACCTAACATTTAGTGCCTTATGAAATCCTTCGAAGAACTGAGATCCATCGCCGGACAGTTTGATATTCGGGGCAATATCCTGGAAATCAAGCCACTTGGGAACGGTCTGATCAATGATACGCTGCTGGTGAAGACCGACGGCCCCGACAACTATGTCCTCCAGCGGATCAATCATGCCATTTTCCAGGATGTGGAACTGCTGCAGCACAACATCGACTGCGCGACGGCCCATATCCGCCGGAAGCTGGCCGGAGATCCGGACATCGACAGGAAAGTGCTGACTTTCGTCCCTTGCAAGGCGACGGGAAAAACCTACTGGACCGACGGAGAAACCTTCTGGCGCATTTCCGTATTCATCCGGGACGCCTATACGCACGAGGTGGTGGATCCCGCCTCTTCCTATGACGCCGGCAAGGCATTCGGCGCTTTCGAGGCCATGTTGTCCGATATTCCCGACACGCTGGGCGAAACCATCCCGGATTTCCACAACATGGAACTGCGGGCGCGTCAGCTCCGGGACGCGGTGGCGGCGGATCCTGTCGGCCGGATGGCCGAGCCGGAGGTGCAGGCCATCCTGAAGGACCTGCAGGTCTATGAAGAGGAAATGTGCAAGGCCGAGCGGATGTATCGCGAAGGCCTGCTTCCCAAACGCATCTGCCACTGCGATACCAAGGTGAACAACATGCTCTTCGATGCGGACGGGAACGTCCTCTGCGTCATCGACCTGGATACCCTGATGCCGTCCTTCGTCTTCTCGGACTTCGGCGATTTCATGCGCACGGCCGGCAGCACCGTCCCCGAGGACGACCCCGCCGTGGAGAAGGTGGACCTCCGGATGGACATCTTCGAGGCCTTCGCCCGCGGCTATGTGGAATCCGCCAAGGTGTTCCTGACTCCCGTCGAGAAGGAAAACCTTCCTTACGCGGCATGCCTGTTCCCGTATATGCAGGCCGTCCGCTTCTTCGCGGACTACATCAACGGGGACACGTATTACAAAATAAAGTATCCGGACCATAATCTGGTCCGGACACGCAATCAAGTCGCCCTCTTCCATGCGGCCTATGCGAAGGTGCCGCAGATGAAGGCCTTTATCGACAGCCTCTAACTACTTCGCGAAAGCGTAGGAGAAACCCTTTACCTGGTCCCAGGCGCCGCGGGTGAAGTCGGGGACTTCCACCGGCATGCTGCCGTTCTCGATGGAGAGGCGGGAGAGCGGGGTGATGCAGCACCATTCGGCGAGGTCATAGACGTCGATGTCCATCGGAAGGCCGTTGCGGAGGCAATAGACCCAGCGGTAGTCCATGATGTAGTCCATGCCGCCGTGGCCGCCCACTTCCTTGGCGAGGGCTTCAAGTTCCGGGGTGAGGATGGGGCTGGGATACTTGGCCAGCATCTCGTTCACGGATTCGCCGCGATAGACCTTCTCCGTGCCCACGGTATGGGCATTGACCTCTTCGCCTTCCTTGAACTCGCGGAAGCACAGGATGGGGACGGGGTACTTGGCGGAATAACCGTCGGTGCCGACAATCTGATACATGCGGCTGTAGGGGCGGGGAGTCATCACGTCGTGCTCCACGAGGATGGTCTTGCCTTTCTCCGTACGGATGAGGGTGGACGTCTGGTCGCCAGCGGCGAAAGAGGCGTCGGGCTTGTCATAGAGTTTCCCGGACATCTTGGCACCGTTGAAGGGTTCCGTGTCCATGGCGACGAGCGTCTTCATGCGGTCGCCGCGGTGCAGGTTCATGACCTGGGCCACCGGGCCGAGGCCGTGTGTGGGATACAGGTCGCCCCGGTTCTTCTGGTTCTCCTGCAGGCGCCAGTTGCCGGCATAGGCCTTCCAGAAAGGATCCAGGTTGTGCTGGTAGGAACCCTCGGCATGGATGGGTTCGCCGATGGCGCCGGCCTGGACCATCGCGAGGGTGGCCATTTCGAAGAAGTCATAGCAGCAGTTCTCGAGCATGATGCAGTGCCGGCGGGTGCGCTCGGCGGTGTTCACCAGCGCCCAGATGTCCTCCAGGGTACCGGCGGCAGGCACCTCGACGGCGGCGTGCTTGCCCTGCTCCATGGCATAGAGGGATACGGGGACATGGTGGCTCCAGTCGGTGCACACATATACGACGTCCAGGTCCTCCTGTTCGCAGAGGGCTTTCCAGGCGTCCTCCGTTCCGGTATATTCCTTCGCAGCGGGCAATCCCTTGTCGGCAAGGAACTTCTGGCTAGCGGCGACACGCTCGGGCAGGATGTCGCACAGGGCGGTGATGACGACACCGGGCACATAGGTGAGGCGTTCCACGGCGTCGCCGCCGCGCATGCCCAGACCCACGACGCCCACGCGGACCGTCTCGAGCGGTTCGGTGGTGAGGCCGATGACATTCTCCTGTCCGGCCGGGCGCACGGGAACGTCGGTCTTCAGGACCGTTTGCACGGTTTTGTTGTTGCATGCGACCAAGAGCAGGGTCGCAGCGGCACAAAGGATGGCTTTGAATTTCATGATGGTATTTGTTTGGTATTGCAAATGTACGTCAATATTTTCAGTGTAATCAATAAAAATCGCTATTTTTGTCCCCTCCTATCAAAAAAATGGACGTTTTTTGAGTATGATGGATACACACGTAGTAATCATGGCCGGAGGAATCGGCAGCCGGCTGTGGCCTTTGAGCACGCCCGAGCGCCCGAAGCAGTTCATCGACATCCTCGGAGTGGGGAAGTCGCTCATCCAGCTGACGGTGGAACGCTTCCTTCCCGTCTGTGCACCGGACCATTTCTGGGTGGTCACGTCGGAAAGGTATGTCGATATCGTCCGGGAACAGCTCCCTTCCGTTCCGGAGGACCAGATCCTGGCCGAACCGGTGGGACGGAACACGGCCCCCTGCATCGCCTATGCTTCCTGGAAGATCGGGAAGAAGTATCCCGATGCCAATATCGTCGTCACGCCCGCGGATGCGCTGGTCCTGAAGACGGCGGAATTTGCGGAAACCATCGGAAAAGCCCTGGCGGTGACGGCGGAATCCGACGCGATCGTCACCGTAGGCATCGCTCCCACCCGGCCGGAGACGGGGTACGGGTATATCCAGGCGTCTGAACCGATCCGGGGCAAGGTAGTGAAGGTCAATGCTTTCAAGGAGAAGCCCGATCTCCCCACCGCCGAATCCTATCTTGCCGACGGGCACTATTTCTGGAACGCGGGCATCTTCGTCTGGAACGTCGGGACCATCGTCCGGGAACTCCGGACCTTCGCTCCGCAGATTGCCGGGGTGATGGATGAACTGGCTCCCTCCTTCTATACGGACGGGGAAGGGGAGGCCCTCGGCCGCCTGTTCCCGACCTGCGAGAAGGTTTCCATCGACTATGCCGTGATGGAAAAGTCGCGGAACATCCATGTGATCGCGGAGGACCTGGGCTGGAGCGACCTTGGCAGCTGGGGCTCCGTCAAGGGCCATATCGTCCCGGATGAAGGCGGAAATGCCGTCATCGGCGGTGATGTCCGTCTTTTCGGATGCCGGGATTGTTTCGTCCATGCCGCCGGAGAAAAGACGGTTGTCGTGGAAGGCCTTGATGGTTATATCGTTGCGGAATCGGCCGGTCGCCTGCTGGTCTGCCGCCTGTCCGAGGAACAACGGATCAAGGAGTTTTCGGCCGAAAAAAATTAAAAAAATCCTTGCGGATTCAAAAATAATGGCTACCTTTGCAATCCCGTTTGGGAAAACAAGGAGGACTCGTTAGCTCAGTTGGTAGAGCACAACACTTTTAATGTTGGGGTCTCGGGTTCGAGCCCCGAACGGGTCACAAAGGAAGCGAGTCTTCCGACAGACAACTTGATGCACTCTTAGCTCAGTTGGTAGAGCAGCTGACTCTTAATCAGCGGGTCCAGGGTTCGAGCCCCTGAGAGTGTACTGAAAAAAGATCGGATTTTTCCGATCTTTTTTCGTTTTTATCACTATATTTGTCCAAACGAACACAACACTAAACACTTTTATATCATGAATCTTAGCGACATTATCCTGAACCAGGTGACCAAGAGCGTCGCCGGCAGCAACATTCAGATCCCGCAGAATCTTCAGCAGCAGGTTCTGGGCGGCCTTTCCGACTCCATCCTGGGCAGCCTCGCCAAGACGGCGACGGCTCCGGGCGGACTGGACTCCATCAAGGACCTCCTGACCGGTAAGGTCGAGGCGGCCGCGAGCCCCGTGACGAACCTCGCCGGCAACATCTTCAACTCCAACGTCCTCTCCAAGCTCAAGCTCGGCGCCGCCGGAGCGGCCCTCCTCGCCTTCATTCCCAAGATCATGGGCGGCCTCAAGGGCATCATCAAGGACCAGGACGGTGACGGCGACGTGGACCTGAACGACGTTCTCCTGACCCTCAAGGGCGGCAGCGGCAGCATCCTCGGCAGCGTTCTCGGCGGTGTCCTTGCGGGCGGCGCGACGAAGAAAGCCAGCACCGGCGGTCTCGGCAGCATTGCCGGCAGCATCCTCGGTGGTATCCTGGGCGGAAAGAAATAGTCTCCAACCCCTTTCAAGCGAACGGGCGGCCTTTGACGGGCTGCCCGTTTTTTGTAAAGAAGGGAATTATTCGTAATTTTGTAAATTATGCTGCGACTGATTATCCTTGCCGTTACCCAAAGCATCTTCCTGTGCGGGGGCCAGGTCCTGCTGAAGCTGGGACTGGCCGCGTCGGGACCTTTCAGCTGGTCGTGGAGCTTCTTCCGCAACCAGCTTACGAACTGGTGGTTCCTTGCCTGCGGCCTCTCGTTCGGGGTGGCTACCGTCCTTTGGATGTACATCCTCAAGCATTATCCCTTCAGTCTGGCTTACCCGCTGTCCTGCCTGAGTTATGCCTTCGGGATGCTCGCCGCGATCTTCGTCTTCCATGAGCAGGTGGACTGGGTGCAGTGGGTCGGTGTCTTCCTCTTGATAAGCGGCTGCGTATTGATTGCCCGATGAAACGGCTGGTCCTCATACTTGCCGGCGTCCTCCTTTCGCTGGCCGCCTTTGCGCAAGACGCTCTCCTGGAACGCCTGAAGGCCGCGAATACCTTCGGGACGCTGCAGGCGGACTTCGTCCAGACGCGGCATAGCCAGATGCTCACGAAGGATCTCGTGAGTGAAGGAACCGTGGCGCTCCAGAGCCCGGACAAACTGCGTTGGGAGGTACAGAAGCCGTATCGGAGCGTGTTTGTCACGGAAGGGGAGATTCCGGTACAGGGCCGCCGGTTCCGGATTCCGACGGACAAGGATTTTACGGCGACAGTGCTGGAAGGTGAGGATGTCGTCGTGAAACTGGTTCCCCTGCGCCGCGACATGAAACAGATGTTCCGGGAAATCATCGTCCATGCCGACAAGAAGTCCCTCCTGATCCGTTCCGTCCTCTTGGTTACCCCGGAAGGAGACTGGACCCAACTGGAGTTCAAGCATATCCGGACAGGGCACTCCATTGACCCGAAACTGTTTGAAAAAGAGTAAGATGCTTCGTTTCTCCCTCTATGAGACCATCCAGGTCGATGCGACCGGCGCAACGGTCCGTCTCCTGCCGGACTGCCCGGTGTTTCACGGACATTTCCCGGGATATCCCATCACGCCCGGGGTGTGCCTGGTGCAGATGGCCCTGGAGCTGATCGGCGACCGGACGGGCCGTCCCGCGACGCTCGTGGCGGCGAAGAACATCAAGTTTACGAGTCCCATCCTTCCGGGGGCGGATACCCGGCTTCGTTTCAACCTTTCCGGTGCGGGTGAAAGCTGGAGCGTGGAGGTGTACGAAGGCGACACCCTTTGTGCCAAAATGAGCCTGACCGTCTCATGACCGATCCCCGTCATATCTGTGCCGTGATCCCTACCTATAACAATGGCGGTACGGTTGCGGAAGTCGTGCGTCGGGTCCTGCAGCAGGGACTGCCGGTCATCGTTGTGGACGATGGCAGTACGGATGGGACGCAGGACGCTTTGAACGGATTGGATATCAAAATCTTACGGCATAGTCAAAACCGGGGGAAAGGCATCGCCCTCCGCACCGGCCTGGAGGAGGCCCGGCGGCTGGGTTATCGCCAGGCCCTGACTATCGACGCGGACGGACAGCATGATCCGTCGGACATCCCGGCGCTTGTCGCGGCCGCCGCTCCGCGGACGCTCGTCGTCGGGAGCCGGAATATCGCCGCCGAGGGCATGTCTTCCGGTAGTACTTTCGCGAACCGGTTCTCCAATTTCTGGTTCACGCTCCAGACGGCCCACAAACTGCCGGATACCCAGACCGGTTTCCGGATCTACCCGCTGGACGACCTGCCCTCGCTGAAACTCCTGACGGCCCGGTATGAAGCCGAGCTTACCCTGCTTGTCTTTTCCGCCTGGAAGGGGCTGAAACTGGTCCCCGTCCCGGTGAAGGTCTATTATCCCGAGGACCGCGTGTCCCATTTCCGGCCCTTCGCCGACTTTTTCCGGATCAGCGTCCTGAACACCGTCCTGTGTGTCCTGGCGCTCCTGTACGGTTATCCCCGGATGCTCATCGGCCGATGAAGCGGATCATCCTGCATATCTACGATTTCCTGTCGGCCCGGAAAGGGCTGGCGGTGGTCCTGCTGGCCGTTCTCATAGGCCTCTGCGCCCTGTCCGCCCTGCGGATGGACTACGAGGAGGACATCTCCGCCTTCCTGCCGCAGTCGGAGGAAAGCAAGCGGTATTCGGAGGTCTATAACCGCCTGGGACAGGACCGGATGGCCGTTTTCTTCGAGGCCCGCGACACGGCGGATGCCGATCCCTACCGCTTGATGGACGCCATGACCGCCTTCGGCGGGATCTGGGCCGATGCCGATACGGCCCGCCTCGTCCCGGACCTGCGGGTGAGTACCGATGCCGATGCGGTCGAAACGGTCTTCGGCTTCATCCGGGAGAACTGGCCCTATTTCCTGACGGAGGCCGATTATGCCCGCATGGACTCCCTCCTGGCCCTTCCCGGCTATGTCCACGACCGGATGGAGGAAAACCGCCGGAGTTTCTATTCGTTGGCTTCCGGATTTGCATCGACCTATTTCAGGAGCGATCCGCTGGGGTTGTTTTCGCCGGTCCTGAAGCGCCTGGAAGCGTTGAATCCCTCTACCCGGAGCCGGGTGGAGGACGGTTTCCTGTTCACGGGGGACGGCCGTACCGGCGTCGTCCTTTTCAATTCGCCCTTCGGAGGCAGCGAATCGGGCCGGAATGCGGAGCTGGTGGCTCTTCTGCAGACGGTCAAGGCCCGGACGGAGGCGGAATTCCCGGACATCGCCGTCACCTCCACCGGCGGTCCGGAAGTGGCTGTCGGGAATGCCTCCCGCATCAAGAAAGATTCTTTCCTGGCCCTGGCCCTGGCGGCGATCCTCATTTGCATCGTCCTCTGGCTCAGTTATAAACGCTTTGCCGACGTGTTCTGGATCCTGGTATCCATCCTCTCCGGAGCCCTGTTCGCCCTCGGGATCATCGCCCTCTTCAAGAGTTCGGTCTCCCTGATCGTGCTGGGCATCGGGTCCATGATCATCGGCATCGCCGTGAATTATCCGCTCCACTATGTGGACCACCTGAAGTATCAGCCGGACAAGCGGAAAGCCCTGGCGGAACAAGTGAATCCGCTCCTGGTGGGCAACATCACCACCGTGGGGGCATTCCTGTCCCTGCTCCTCCTGAAGGCCGATGCGCTTCATGACTTCGGGTTCATCGGGGCGATGATGCTGGTGGGGACGATCCTGTTCGTCCTCGTTTTCCTGCCCGTGTTCGTTCCGGAAGCCACCCGCCCCCGGACGACCCTGAAACTGGACCTGGACCGGCACATCCATCTTTCTCAGAAGGCCCGGAAAGCCGTTTTTGCAGGTTTTCTGGTCCTGACCGCCCTCCTGGGCTGGCTCTCCACGAAGGTTTCCTTCGACGCGGACATGCACCATATCAACTACATGACCCCGGAGCAGTCCCGCGGTTTCGCCCTCCTGGAGGAGATGGGCGCCTCCCGGGACGGTTCCTCCACCGTCTATGTGGTAGCGACCGGCGTTACGGCCGAGGAGGCGCTGCAAGTCAATGAGTCCCTTCCTTTGGAAGGAGCCACCTGCCTGGGCGCTTTCCTGCCGTCCCGAAAGGAACAGGCCGTCCGCCTGGCCCGCTGGAACGCTTTCCTGGAGCGGCATCCGGACCTGTCGGACCGCATCATCGACGAGGGCCTGAAGGCGGATTTCACGGCCCATGCCTTCCAGCCGTTCTTCGACCTCCTGGACCGGGACCTGACGGTGCAGGAGGTGGATTATTTCGCGCCGATTACGGAAACGATCGGGCAGGCGATGTATTTGCCGGGAGAGGGGAAGGTGCAGGTGGTCAATTACTTGAGAACGGATGTGGAGGCGCTTCGGGCGCGGTTGCCGGAGGGGGCTTTCGCCTTTACAACGGAAGATGTGTCGGGAACGCTGGTGAGGCTGCTGTCGGAGGATTTCGACCGGATCGGCCTGCTCTGTTCGCTGATCGTCTTTTTCTTCCTGTGGCTGTCCTTCGGCCGGCTGGAACTGAGTCTCGCCTCTTTCCTGCCGCTGGCCGTGGGCTGGGTCTGGATCCTGGGGACGATGCGTCTGTTCGGCCTGCAGTTCAACATTGTCAATATCATCCTGGCCACCTTCATCTTCGGCCAGGGGGACGATTATACCATCTTCATGACCGAGGGGCTGATGTACGAATATGCGACGGGAAAGAGGATCCTGCGCTCTTTCAAGAACGCCGTGGTCCTGTCGGCCCTCATCATGTTCATCGGCATCGGCGCCCTCGTCGTGGCCCGGCACCCGGCGCTGCGGTCGCTGGCGGAAGTGACGGTCATCGGTATGTTTACCGTCGTGGTCATGGCTTATTACCTGCCACCGCTTGTATTCCGCTTCCTGACCCGCAAGAAAGGGGAGCCTCGGAAAGTGGCCTGGACCCTCGGGCGCTCGCTCCGGACCGGCTACATCTTCGTCGTGTTCCTCCTGGCGATGCTGGGATTGTCCGTATGGACCTTCTTCCTGTTCCTGGGCGGCCGGACGCAGCGGAAGCAGGAGCGCTATCGGAATGCCCTGATGAAGACGGCCCGGCTGGCGTTGAAGGCCATTCCCGGTTGTCCCTACACCTACTCGAATCCGTACGGCGAGGACTTCTCCAAGCCGGCCATGTATATCTGCAACCACCAGTCGCACTTGGATGTCCTGGCCATCCTGGCCCTGCATCCGAAGTTGATCCTGATGACCAACGAGTGGGTCTGGAACAGTCCGTTCTACGGATACCTGATCCGGAAGGCGGAGTTCTACCCGGTCATGGAAGGCCTGGAGAAGAACCTGGAACACATGAAGGACCTGACGGCCCGCGGCTACTCCATCGTCATCTTCCCGGAAGGGACGCGGAGTCCGGATTGCCGGATCCAGCGCTTCCACCGGGGGGCTTTCCTTTCCGCGCGGGAGCTGGGACTGCCCGTCCTGCCGCTGTACATCCACGGTTTCGGCTATGCCTTGCCCAAGAAGGACTTCCTGCTGCGGAAGGCCGGCCTGTATATGGAGGTGGGGAAGCGGTTTGAGGTGCCGGAAGGGGATCTGGCCGCCTTTACCCGGGAAGTCCGTCACCGGTATCAGGCCGAATATGCCCGGATCCGCCGGGAACGGGAGACGGCGGCCTACAATGCGGTTTATGTCCGTTACCAGTACCTGTACAAGGGACACGATGCCGATGCGGAATGCCGCCGGGTCCTCATCCCGGAAACCATCGCCCGGGTCGATGCCCTCACGGGAACGGAACTCACCATCCCGGAGGCAGGCTGTGGTGTCTATGCTCTTCTCGTGGCCCTGACGCATCCGGAAATGCAGGTACGGGCCTATGAGGAAGACGAAGACAAGTATCTGACGGCTGTCCGCTGTGCGGGTGTTCCGGACAATTTGACGTATATTTGCGGAAAGGAATGAAAAATAGAACCTACCTGCTGCTCCTGCTGATCCTCTGGATCCCGCTCGGCCTCCGGGCCCGGACCGTGAAAGTCTGGGAAGGGACGCCGGTGCGGGCCGCTTCCGTCACCCTGACGGAGTATCTTCCGGAAGGAGAGCCCCTGGCCGCGGTTGTCGTGTGTCCGGGCGGCAGCTATTTCTGGCTGGACAAGGAAGGGGAGGGAAGCCTTGTGGGCGAGTGGCTCGCCTCGCAGGGCATTGCCGCCTATGTGCTGCATTACCGCATCGGCGGCTGGTTCCATTTCACGTTCCATACCCGGGCCCTCTTCGGCGGAAACCGCCATCCCGACATGATCTCGGACCTGCAGCGGGCGCTGCAGCTCGTCCGGGCGCAGTATGACGGTCCGGTGGGCGCCATGGGCTTTTCGGCCGGGGGACACCTGGTGATGTCGGCCGGAGAGTTCTTCAGGACGGATTTCACGGGCCTGGGGCTGGATACCCCGCTCCGGCCGGATTTCGTGGCCCCCATCTATCCGGTCGTGTCGATGCGGGAACCCTGCACGCACGCCCGTTCCCGGAGGGGATTGCTGGGAGACGGAAGGACCGGTCAGCAGGCGCTCCGGGATTCCCTGTCCCTGGAATGCCATGTGCGGCCGGATACCCCGCCGGTGTTCCTGCTGTGCTGTGACGACGATCCGGTCGTGGATCCCCGGAATTCGGACCTGCTGGATGCGGCGCTCACGGAAAAAGGCGTCCCGCACCGCTATGTCCGCTATCATGCCGGCGGCCATGGGTTTGGAGCCGACAGGGAAAAGTTTACGGAGGAGACCGCCCGTTGGCAGGCGGCGTTCCTCGATTGGTTGAAAGAGATTGACTATGGACATTGAATTCAAGAGGCCGGAAGAGATCAAGGCCTATCAGGAAGGGCTCCTTGCGGAGGCGCTCCGGTACCTGGCGGACCATTCCAAGTACTATCAGCGGATGTTCGACAGTTACCATATCGACATCACGAAAATCCGGACGCTGGAGGACCTCGTGAAGATTCCTTTCACGGAAAAGAAGGACCTGCAGCTGTTCAACGACGATTTCCTGTGCTGCCCCAAGGCGAAGATCGTGGACTATGTCACGACCTCCGGCACCTTGGGCGATCCCGTGACCTTCGGCTGCACCGACAAGGACCTGCAGCGCCTCGCTTTCAATGAGAAGAAATCCTTCTCCTGCGCGGGGGTGAAGCCCGGCGACATCGTCCAGCTCATGACCACCATCGACAAGCGTTTCATGGCGGGTCTGGCCTACTTCCTGGGAATCCGGGAACTCGGCGCCAGCATCATCCGCGTGGGCAACGGGATTCCGGAACTGCAGTGGGATACGATCCAGCGCCTGAAGCCGGACACCATCATGTGCGTCCCTTCCTTTATCCTGCGGCTCATCCAGTATGCGGAAGAGCACGGCATCGACTACCGGAATTCCTCTGTCAGGCGGATCATCGGTATCGGGGAAGGCCTCCGGGACCAGCATTTCGAGCTGAACCTCCTGGGACGCCGGATCAAGGAAAAATGGGACGTGGACCTGTTCGCCACCTATTCCTCCACGGAAATGGGCGCCACTTTCTCCGAGTGTCCTTATGGCTGTGGCGGACACGTGCATCCGGAACTGATCATCGTGGAGATCATCGGCGAGGACGACCTGCCGGTACCGGACGGTGAAGTGGGGGAGATCGTCGTCACCACGCTGGGTGTGGAAGGCATGCCGCTGCTGCGGTTCCGCACGGGCGACATGGCCGCGAAGATCACGGACCAGTGCCGTTGCGGCCGCTGGTCGTACAGGCTCACGCCGCTGGTGGGCCGCAAGAACAACATGATCAAGCTCAAGGGCACCACGCTGTATCCGCCGGCCGTGAACGATGTCCTGGACAATACGGACTATGTGGAGAACTATGTGGTCGTGGTGGAGGAGAGCGACGCCGGAACGGACGATGTCATCGTGAAGCTGGGCCTCAAGTACCAGCCGGACTTCGACCCGGTCAAGGACCTCAAGGACCGCTTCCGTTCCCGCATCCGGGTCGCCCCGCGCATCGAGATCCTGCCGGTTCCGGAGATCGCTGCCGTCAATTTCCCCGCGAAGTCCCGGAAGCCCGTGAAATTCATTGACAACCGCCCCAAGCATGTTTGACGATATCCGGCCCTATACCGATGCGGAGATCCCGGCCGCGATGCGGCGGCTCGTCGGGTATCCCGAATTCCGTTCCGTCTGCGGCTTCCTGTTTCCGGAACGTCCTTTCGGGGAGGTGGCCGCCGAAGTAGCCGCGTGCCGGACCATCGACGAGTTCCAGACCCGGTTCATGATTTCGGTCGTGGAGGCGCTCATCGCCAGGACGACGGACGGGGTGACGGTGGAAGGCATGGAGCGGCTGGACCCGGAGAAACGGTATCTTTTCGTCGCCAACCACCGCGATATCACCCTGGATGCCACTTTCCTGCAGGTCATGCTGAGGCGGGCCGGTCTCCGGACCTCCGAGATTACCTTCGGGGCCAACCTGATGCAGGGCGGACTCATCATCGACTTCGGCAAGTCCAACAAGATGTTCCGGGTGGAGCGCCCGACGACGGTCTCCTCGCCCCGGGAATTCCTCCGGAGTTCGCAGCACCTGTCCGAATACATCCGCTGGACCCTCCTGGAAAAGCGGGAATCCGTCTGGATCGCCCAGCGGAATGGGCGGACGAAGGACGGGGTGGACGCGACGGACCAGGGCATCGTCAAGATGTTCGGCATGGCCGGCAGCATCGAAGACCTGAACATCGCCCCGGTCGCCGTTTCCTATGAGTGGGAGCCCTGCGATATCCTGAAGGCGGCGGAAACGACCGCCCTGGCCCGGGACGGACATTACGACAAGAAGCCCGGGGAAGACCTGAACAGCATCCTTTCGGGAATCATGCAGCCCAAGGGCCGGGTGCATTATACGATGTGCGCCCCCTTGACGGAGGCCGATTACGCCCCGCTGCGGGAACTCCCGCTCAATATGTATTGCCGGGAGGTGGCGGCGGTCATCGACCGCCGGATCCGGGACGGCTACCGCATCTGGCCGAACAGCCGGATCGCGTCGGATATCCTCCGGAATGTCTCGGAGGGAGGTTATACCCAGCAGGAAAAGGCGGCCTTCGAGGCCCATCTCGCGGAGGTTCCGGAAGGACTCCGGGAGGCGGTGCTCCGGATCTATGCCGCTCCGCTGCGATAATTTTGCTATCTTTGCGCTCGTTATGCCGATTCACAGTGACATGGTCTGGGACCCGCTCCGGAAAAAGAGCGTGCGGCTGACCCCCGAAGAGGAGGTCAGGCAGTGGTTCATTTCCGTCCTGCACGAAGGGATGAAAGTGCCGGAGCACATGATGGGGAGCGAGGTCGCTTTCCAGTGGAACGGTCTGGATTACCGGGCCGACATCGTCGTCTATGACCGGCAGGCGCATCCGCTCATGGTCGTGGAATGCAAGCGGCCGGAGGTGGAACTGTCGCAGGAAGTCGTGGATCAGGCCATCCGGTACAACCACGCGCTGGATGTGCGTTACATCGTGATTACCAACGGTTTGAAGACCTTTATGTTCGAGCGGAAGGACGAAGGCTTCTCCTTTGTGGAGAAGGCCCCGCTTTGGGAGGAAATGCTATGTCAACGATAACGGAAGGATACCTGGACGCCCCCGTGTTCAAGCTGGTTTCGGACGTAGCCGGTGAGCTGGGCGTACGCGCCTTCGTCATCGGCGGTTATGTCCGCGACTGTTTCCTGGGACGTCCCAATACGGATATCGACATCGTCGTGGAAGGAAGCGGGATCGCCCTTGCGGAAGCCGTGGCGGCGAAGGTCCATACGCGGGTGAGCGTATTCAAGAACTTCGGCACGGCGATGCTCCATTATAAAGGGATCGAAGTGGAATTCGTGGGGGCCCGGAAGGAGTCCTACAACCGGAATTCCCGGAAACCCATCGTGGAAGACGGGACCCTGGAGGAGGACCAGCTCCGGCGGGACTTCACCATCAATGCCATGGCCTTCAGCCTGTGCAAGGAGGACTTCGGTGCGCTGGTGGATCCCTTCGGAGGAATCCGCGACCTCGCCTCCGGCATCATCCGGACGCCGCTCCAGCCCGAACAGACTTACAGCGACGATCCGCTTCGGATGCTCCGCGCCATCCGGTTCGCCGCCCAGCTCTCCACCCCCGAACATCCTTTCACCATCGTTCCGGAATCGCTGGAGGCGATGCGTACGATGGCGTCCCGGCTCAAGATCCTTTCCTGCGAACGGATTGTCGAGGAAGTGAACAAGATGCTCCTGACAGCCCGCCCGTCCATGGCTTTCCGCTTGATGGATGACACGGGACTCCTGGAGCAGTTCCTCCCGCAGCTGGTCCAGCTGAAGGGGGCGGAAACCATTGACGGGAAGGGACATAAGGAGAATTTCTCCCATACTCTCCAAGTGGTCGACAACGTCGCGGCCGGTGAGATCCAGGCGATTGCCGAAGGCCGCCTGCACGACTACGAGCCCGAACTGGACGGCGACGGCTGGGTGGAATCCGTCCGCACGAAACCGAATGTCTGGCTCCGCTGGGCCGCCCTGTTGCATGACATCGGCAAGCCGGCGTCCAAACGCTATACTCCCGGGCAGGGATGGACCTTCCATGGGCACGAAGTCATCGGCGCCCGGATGGTTCCGAAGATCTTCCAGAGTCTGAAAATGCCTCTGAACGAGAAGATGAAGTACGTGCAGAAGCTCGTGGGCCTGCACCTGCGTCCCATCGCCCTCGTGGACGACGAGGTGACGGATTCCGCCGTGCGGCGCCTGCTGTTCGATGCCGGCAACGACATCGACGACCTCATGCTCCTGTGCCATGCGGACATCACGTCCAAGAACCCAGCCAAGGTGGCCCGGCTGCACCGGAACTTTGAACTGGTGAAGGAGAAACTGGTGGAAGTGGAGGCGAAAGACGCCATCCGTAACTGGAAGAATCCCATCACCGGCGATTACGTGATGGAAGTCTTCGGCATCGAGCCCTGCAACCTGATCGGCCAGATCAAGGAGGCCGTGAAGAACGCCATCCTGGACGGGGTCATCCCCAACGACTTCGAGGCGGCGGACCGCCTCATGCGCGAGAAGGCGGCGGAACTGGGGCTGACACCGGTCGATTAGAGCAGATTCAGGAACAGGGTAATCACCCCCGTATTGATGATGTCCACGAACATCGCCCCGATGATGGGGACGATGAGGAAGGGTTTCACCGCGTAGTGGTACTTGTAGCACACGGCCGACATGTTGGCCATGGCATTGGGCGTGGCGCCGAGCCCGAACCCGCAGAGGCCGCTCACGAGGACGGCTGCGTCGTAATCCTTGCCCAGGGCAGGGAAGGCGAAAAATCCCGCGTACAGGAAGATCAGGAGTGCCTGCGCCAGCAGGATGACCACCAGCGGCAGCACCAGGCCGGAGAGTTCCCAAAGCTTGAGGGTGGCCATGGCCGTTCCGAGGAAGACCGACAGGCAGATGTTGCCGATGGATACGATCCGGTCCAGGGCGAGCCGGCTCTTCCCCTGTTTTTCCCTCGGCGCGGACAGGTTCCGGATGAGCGCCGCTACGATGAGCGCGCCGAAATAAGTCGGGAACGTGATGCCGGTCAGGGAGAGCAGCTTGCTCAGGCCCATGCCGAGGGCCATGGTGAGGAGCATCTGGCAGGCCGCCAGCAGGGACCGCCGGTACGCCTGTTCCTCGGTTCCCGGGTGTTCGATGCGTTTTTCCTCCGCCGCTTCATTCCCTTCGATGCCCTTGATGACATCCCTTTCCCCGGAAACGGTTGCCAGCCGACGCTTCCGGATGAGCCATTCGCCCAGCGGGCCGCCGATGAGGGAACCGGCCACGAGACCGAAGGTGGCGGCCGCCATCGTAATGGAGGAGGCTCCCTGCAGGCCCATCTGCTCCAGGACCGGTGAGAATCCGCCGGCCGTCCCGTGCCCGCCGCACATCGGAATCGACCCCGCGGCCATCCCCAGGAGCGGATCCAGCCCCATTCCCTTCGCGATGCCGACGGCCAGGCCGTTCTGCAGGACGATGAGGACGGCGACGAGCAGGACCATGATGAGCAGCGGCCGTCCGCCCTCCTTGATCGCGCGGAGGTCCGACTGGAAGCCCACCGAGGTGAAAAACAACATCATGGCGATTTCCTTGATGGTCCCGTCGAACTGGAAGTCCAGCCCGAAAAGGCCGTGCAGCGCCAGCGTAAGCAGCGATACGACCAGGCCGCCGGATACCGGGGCCGGGATGCAGAACCGTTTCAGGAGGGGGATCGCCCGGGTAAAAAGGATCCCCAGGAACAGGGCCAGCATGCCCGCTCCTGCCGTCATGTACATGTCCAGGGAAACAGTCATCATCCAAAATTACGAAAATTTGGCGGAAATAAAAAAGGCGGCCCCGGAAGGCCGCCTCAGAAACTTGCGAAGTTTATTTCTCGAAACGTTTCTCCTTGGCACGGACGATCTTTTCCTTCATCGCATCCACCGCCTCGGTGACGGCTTCCTCGAAGGTCTTGGCGTTGCGCTCGATGACGAGGTCATCGCCCGGGAAACGGGTCTGGAGCCGGACGTTCTTGTTTTCGGGGTCGGGAGAGAGGGAAAGGGTGACGTCGATGTCGCCGAGATTGCCGAAGAATTTCTCGAGCTTTCCGACCTTCTTCTCCACGTAGTCGAGCAGTTCCTTGCCTGCATCGAACTTCAGGGACTTCACATTAATCATTTGAGCCTCCGTTTTTTGCCCTTGGGTGGGCCAGGTTATACACTTTTTTCAGCCGGTCGACGGAGTTGTGCGTGTACACCTGCGTGGCGGCCAGGTTCGCGTGTCCGAGCATCTCCTTGATGGAATTCAGGTCGGCGCCGTTGTCCAGCAGGGCCGTAGCGACCGAATGCCTGAGCACATGGGGGGATTTCCTCCCGGTGATGCCGTATCCGTCGAGTTCCTCCTTGATGGTCCGGTCCACATAGACGGGGTACAGGGCGCGGCCCTTTTCCGTCACGAGGAGCGGCCCGTCCGCAGGGCTTGCGCCTCCTCTCATCGATTCGACTGCTTGTAAATATAAGCAAATTTCGTGACAAAGCGATGGGATGAGCGGAATTTCTCTCATTTTGTCTCCTTTTCCGACAACGCGGAGCACCTGCCGCCCCTCGTCAAAAGACTCGCGTCGAAGGCCGATAAGCTCCGCCCGCCGGATTCCCGTACAGTATAACAGGCTGATAATAAGCCGATGAAGCCGGTGACGGTAGATCTCGACGGCCGATTTGTCCGTAGGTAGCGGGCCATAGCTGCGGAGGATTTCCAGTTCATCTTCCCCCGCCCAGTGTTCGGTGGCGTCGAGATAGGCGTCCATCGACCGGACCTGGTAGTACTCCGGCAGCCGTTTTTCCATCTTGGGACGCTTGACGTTACGGGCCGGGTTGGATTGCAGGACGCCTTTCTGCATCAGGAACCGGCAGAATCCGGACAGGACCGACATGTGCTGATGGACCGTCCTCGGTTTCATTCCCCGTTCCATCAGGTCCGCTTCGTAGCGACGCAGCATCGTGGGCACCAGCGACTCCACCACCTTCCCCTCGCTGAAACGCGCGAAATCCTCCAGGACATCCCGGTAGATGGCCTGGGTCCGGGGGGAGAACCGCCGGATGTCGCGGATATGGGTGATGTAAGCGTCGATCATGGCTTCGTCTATGCAAAAATACACCTTTTTTCGTATATTTGTAAGTTATAAACAATGTTGAACGTAATGAATTGCAGATCCTTTCTCCTCATAGGCCTCGCCCTCGCCGCCGTCGCATGCGGGCAGCCTCCCCAAAAGACCTCGGACATCCCCGTGTATCTGGACGATGCCCAGCCGCTGGAGGCGCGGGTGGACGATGCTTTCTCCCGCATGACGCTGGATGAGAAAATCGCGATGGTCCACGCCCAATCCAAGTTCAGTTCCCCGGGTGTCCCGCGCCTGGGCATCCCCGAAGTGTGGTGTACCGACGGTCCTCACGGAATCCGGGCCGAGGTCCTCTGGGACGAGTGGGACCAGGCCGGGTGGACCAATGACTCCATCACGGCGTTTCCGGCCCTGAGCGGCCTCGCCGCCACCTGGGACCGCGAACTCTCCCGCCTGTATGGCAAGAGCATCGGCGAGGAGGCCCGCTACCGGAACAAGACCGTCCTGCTGGGCCCCGGCGTGAACATCTACCGTTTCCCGCTGAACGGACGCAATTTCGAGTATATGGGCGAGGACCCGTATCTTGCCGGGGAGATGGTCGTCCCTTACGTGGAGGGCGTGCAGTCCAACGGCGTTGCCGTGTGCGTGAAACATTTCGCCCTGAACAACAGCGAGGTGAACCGCCATGTCGCGAACACCATCGTGGACGACCGTACCCTGTATGAGATCTATCTGCCGGCCTTCAAGGCGGCGGTCCAGAAGGGCCACGCCTGGTCCGTGATGGCTGCCTACAACCTCTATAACAACCAGTACCTGTGCTCCAACGAGGTCCTGCTGGACAAGATCCTCCGCGGGGAATGGGGCTTTGACGGCGTGGTGATCAGCGACTGGGGCGGCGTGCACAACACCCTCCAGACCGCCAGGCATGGCGTGGACCTGGAATACGGTTCCTGGACCGATGGCCTTACCATGGGAAAGACCAATGCCTACGACAGTTACTATCTGGCCGATCCTTATAAGGAAGCCATCCGGAAGGGTGAAATCGGTACCGAAGAACTGGATGCCCGCGTGAAGCGGATCCTGCGCCTGATTTTCCGGACCGGCATGGACCGCAACCGTCCCTTCGGCAGCCAGGCATCGCCGGAACACTATGCGGCGGCCCGCAAGATCGGCGCCGAGTCCATCGTCCTGCTCAAGAACGAGGGGGGACTCCTGCCGATAGTCGGGAAGCCCGGCAAAATCCTGGTCGTAGGCGAGAATGCCGTCAAGATGATGACCGTGGGTGGCGGCTCCTCTTCGCTGAAAGCGAAACTGGAGGTCTCTCCGCTGGACGGCATCAAGGCCCGTTGGCCCGAGGCCGAGGTTGTCTGGGAGCGCGGCTATGTGGGGGATACCGGCGGTGAGTACAACGGTGTTACCACCGGTCAGGACCTGCGGGAGTCCCGCAGTGCGGAAAAGCTTGTCGCAGATGCGGTTAAGGCGGCGGAAGGTGCTGATTACGTGATTTTTATCGGCGGTCTGAACAAGTCCGACCATCAGGACTCTGAAGGACTGGACCGCATCCAGTACGGCCTCCCGTACGGCCAGGACGACGTGATCGAGGCCCTCGCTGCGGTGACGAAGCGGCTGATTGTCGTCAACATCTCCGGCAATGCTGTCGCGATGCCGTGGGTCGAGCAGGTCCCCGCCATTCTCCAGGACTGGTACCTGGGCACCCAGGCCGGCCACTCCCTGGCCGATGTCCTCTCCGGCGACGTGAATCCTTCCGGCCGTCTGCCTTTCACCATCCCCATCTCCTATGCCGACAATCCCGTCCAGACGGAGGCCCAGTATCCGGGCGTTCCCAGGGATTCCACGATCGACGGCATGCCGATATTGGATATGGAATACACGGAGGGGATCTATGTGGGATACCGTTGGTATGACATCCATGGCGGCGTGCTTTTCCCGTTCGGTCACGGGCTTTCCTATACGACCTTCGAATATGGCGATCCGCATATCGACAGGCATATTACGACGGAAGACGGCAGCGTCGAGGTAACCGTCCCGGTGACGAACACGGGCCGGGTGGCCGGGTCCGAGGTCGTTCAACTGTACATCTCCGATGTGGAGGCCTCCGTTCCCCGTCCGATGAAGGAGCTCAAGGGTTTTGCCAAGGTGACGCTCCAGCCCGGTGAAACAGCCGTCGTGACTTTCACCATCGACAAGGACGCGCTCAGCTTCTTCGATGCCCGGCAGCATGTCTGGGTGGCGGAAAAAGGCAGTTTCCGGGCGCTCATTGCCGCTTCGGCGAAGGATGTCAAGGGAACGGTGGAATTTACGCTCAAGTAATGGCAGCTTCCAAGTCATATCGTGAAACGGACCGGCAGGTCCGGAATCTCATCGAGGAGGCGAAGGCCGGCTCCTTCAAGCCGGTGTATCTTCTGATGGGGGAGGAGCCGTACTATCCGGACCTCGTGTGCGATGCCATCATCGACAACTGCCTGCAGGAGTGGGAGAAGGACTTCAACGAGACCATCTGCTACGGGGCCGACGTGGATGCCGATACGGTGATTACCGCCGCCCGGCGCTTCCCGATGATGGCGGACCGGCAGCTGGTGGTGGTGAAGGAAGCCCAGCAGATGAAATCGCTGGAGGAACTGGCCCTGTATTGCCAGAAGCCGCTGGATTCCACCGTGCTGGTCATCCTGATGCACGGCGCCTCGGCCGACAAGCGGAAGGCGCTCTATAAGACGGTCCTGAAACAGGGTGTCATCGTGGAGTCCCTGCCGCTCAGGGATTACGAGGCGACCCAGTGGGTGGCCGATTACTATGGTGAAAGGGGACTGAACATCCATCCGGAAGCGACGCAGCTCCTGGTGGAGGCGGCCGGCACGGACCTCGGCAAGATTGCCGTGGAGACGGACAAGCTCCTGAAGAATCTCCCGGAAGGGGTGAAGGACATTACTCCGGAGGACATCGAACGGAATGTAGGCGTGAGCCGGCAGTTCAGCGTCTTCGAGCTCACCAAGGCCCTGGCCTACCGGGATCCGGGGAAGGCGGTCCGGCTCGCCGGCCGGATCGGGCAGGACGCCAAGTTCGCCATGCCCATGGCCGTGAGCGCCCTCTTCCTGTTCTTCAACCGCGTCCTCAAGTACGACGCCCTGATCCAGAGCGGCCGCGGGGGAGACCGGGAGGCGAAGGCCAAGGTCCTCCAGGGCGTGAACCCCTACTTTTATAAGGAATACGATTCCGCCGTCCGGAGTTTCCCGCTTCCCAAAGCGATGCGGGTCATTTCCCTCCTGTCCGACTATGACTACAAGGGCAAGGGAGGAGACGTGGGAGAAGCCACGCCCGGGGAACTGCTGGTGGAATTGGTGACGAAAATCTTAAATATTTAGCAAATATCGACGTATGTCCATTATCGATGTCCAACATGTGACCAAACACTTCGGGGAGAAGGTGGCGCTCGACGACGTGTCCCTCTCCATTCCCGAAGGGAAGATCTTCGGTCTGCTGGGGCCGAACGGAGCGGGGAAATCCACCCTGATCCGAATCATCAACCGCATTACGATCGCTACCGCCGGCGAGGTCCTCTTCCACGGAAAACCCATCACCGACGAGGACGTGGCCCATATCGGCTATCTTCCGGAAGAGCGTGGCCTGTACCGCAAGATGAAGGTAGGGGACCAGGCGATGTATCTGGCCCAGCTCCGCGGCATGTCTGCCCGCGAGGCGGCCTATGAACTCAAGCAGTGGTTCGTCCGCTTCGGGATCCAGGACTGGTGGAACAAGAAGGTGGAGGAGCTTTCCAAGGGCATGGCCCAGAAGGTCCAGTTCATCACCACCGTCGTCCACAAGCCGTCCCTGATGATCCTCGACGAGCCGTTCTCCGGCTTCGACCCGGTCAATGCCGACCTGATCCGCAAGGAGATCCTCCGGCTCAAGGAGGAGGGTGCCACGATCATCCTGTCCACGCACAACATGGAGTCTGTGGAGGAGCTCTGCGACGAAATCGCACTGATCAACAAAGCGAAACTCGTCATCACCGGCGGGACGGACGACATCCGGCACCGTTTCGGCGAGGACAACGTGGAAATCGAGTACACGGAGGACTATGTGCGCAAGCAGGAAGTCCTTTCCCGCGACAAGGCGCCGGCCCGGCTGACGGAACTCATCGAGGGCGGCATCCGGATCAACGCCTACCGTGAACTCGTTCCGCGCATGAACGACATCTTTATCAAACTCGTAACGGAAGGGGAGGGCAAATAGTATGGATTTCAAGAAATTAGGCATCATCATCGAGCGGGAATACCTGAACAAGGTCAAGAAGAAGTCCTTCCTGCTGACGACTTTCGGCGTACCGATCCTCTTTGCGGCCATGTACGCCCTGATGATCTTCATCATGCTCCGGACCGAGGGCGATTCCAAGCGCATCGCCGTCATCGACAATTCCGGCATCGTCATGGAAAAGCTGGAGAATACGAAACAGCTGACTTTCACGCAGATCCCGGAGAGCGACCCGGAGGCCGTGAAGAACCGCCTGGGAGAGTACGATGCGGACATCCTCCTGTATATCTCCCCGCTGGACAGCGCCACGAAATCCGTGACTGCCACGACCTATGCCGACAAGCCCATGGGCATGGAAACGGCCGAGGTGATCGAGAACCGGATCAATGATGCAGTGGAGGCCTACCGGATCGACTCCTACGGGATCGAGGGGCTGGGCCAGATCCTCTCCGACATCCACTCCAACATCCATCTGACCTCTTATACGGTGGATGAGGAAGGAAAGGAGACCATTTCCCAGAGTGAAGTGTTCATGATCATCTCGATGGTCCTGGCGATGGCCCTGTACATGTTCATCGCCATCTTCAGCGGCATGGTGATGACGAGCGTCATCGAGGAGAAATCCAGCCGCGTTGTGGAGGTCCTCGTCTCTTCCGTCAAGGCGACGGAACTGATGTTCGGCAAGATCATCGGCGTCGCCCTGGTCGCCCTGACGCAGTTCCTGCTGTGGATCGTGCTCACGGGCCTGATCGTCGGTGTCATCGGCGGCATCGTGGGCCTGGACAAGATTACCGGCAGCATGGACGAGTCCCAGACGCAGATGGTCCAGGAAATGGCGGGAACCGGCATGGGCGGAACGACCCTCGACCTCCAGGCCCTCACCGATACGACGGCCGTGGCGGAAGGCCCGACCGGCATGGAGGCCGTAATGGGTACGCTCGGCTCCCTGAACTATACGGAAATCATCGTGTCCTTCCTGCTGTTCTTCCTGTTCGGCTATCTGCTATATGCGTCGCTGTTCGCGGCCATCGGCTCGGCCGTGGAGAATGAGGCGGACACGCAGCAGCTCCAGATTCCGGTGACGATTCCGCTGCTGGTGGGCTTCTTCGTGGCTTTCTACGCCTTCCGTGCGCCGGAGAGCCAGCTGGTGTGGTGGTTCTCGATGATCCCGTTCACCTCGCCGATCGTGATGCTGGCCCGTCTGCCGTTCGGCGTCCCGACCTGGGAACTGGTCTTGTCCATCGGCCTGCTGGTGCTCACTTTCGTGGCCTGCGCCTGGGCGTCGGCCAAGATCTACAAGGTGGGCGTCCTGATGTACGGTAAGAAATCGACCTTCAAAGACCTTTGGAAATGGTTAAAGCAAAGCTAGTTGCCCTGTCGCTTCTCGCGCTTGTCGCCTGCTCGCAGAAAGGGCCGCAGATGACCTGGAAGCGGGTGGCGATGGACGGAAGCCGGACCGGTGTGGTGCCGGTCACGGCCGAGAACGTGGACACCGCCCTGGGCACGTTCGAGGACGATTATGTCGCTCCGAACGGAAAGCATTTCACGGACGGTGCCACGCCCGAGGTGGCGATGCTCCTGATGGAAGCGCAGCCCAGGATGGCCCGCCTCAAGGAAGTCGTCGGACACAGCGCCCGGATGCTGGAAAATCTCCGGACGGAACCCGACCTCCCCCTGGGTAACATCGTGGCTGATGCTCTGCGGGAAAAGGGGAGCGAGTACTACAAGGTGCCTATGGATTTCGCCGTCACCAACTATGGCGGTATCCGGATTCCGCTCCCGGAAGGTCCAGTCCTCATGGACGATATCGAGGCGATGTTCCCCTTCAAGAATTACATGTGCTATGCGAAGGTCCGGGGAAAGAACCTTCAGCGCCTGCTGGAGCAGCTCGCGAAGACGAAGGCCTTCCAGGCCGTGAGCGGCTGCCGGGTGAAGGTCAAGGCCCATGAGCTCGTCGAGGCGGAGGTGGGCGGAAAGCCCATCGACCCGAATCGGTTATATCATATCACGACCATCGACTTCCTCCTTTCCGGCGGCGACCAGATCGCGATCGGAGCCTTGGCGGAGGATGTGGTGCTGAGTCCGGTCCTCATCCGGGATGTGATGCTGGAGCATGTCCGGAAGCTGGAGGCGGCCGGACAGGTGATCGACGGACAGAAAGACGGCCGCGTGGTCATGGAGGACTAAGGTATGGACAAAACGGCAAGAATCCTTTTCATCTGCCTCTCCGTGGCCCTGGCGGCCGGAGTGGCGTACTGGTTCCAGGGCAGGGAAACGGTAGAGCATCACCTTGTCATCCTGCACACGAACGATACCCACAGCCATTTCGAGCCGGAACGTTCCGGAGCGTATGCGGGCATGGGCGGCATCATCGAGCGGGCGGCCTTCGTGGACAGCGTCCGGAATGCGGATGGCCCGGAAAACGTGCTGCTGCTGCACGCCGGGGATTTCTCCCAGGGAACGACCTATTTTTCGGAATTGCACGGAGACCTGGAGATCCAGGCCATGAATGCGATGCGGTACGACGTCGTCACCCTGGGCAATCACGAGTTCGACAATGGCCTGGAGGACCTGGGCCGGCGGCTGTCCTCTTTGGAAATGCCCGTGGTGGTGTGCAACTACGATTTTTCGCCCTTCGAGATCGGTAAGTACGTGAAACCCTATGTCACCGTGGAGAAGGCGGGACTCAAGATCGGTATCCTCGGCGTTCTCTGTGACCTCAAGTCCATGGTGGCCGGCGACATCGCCGAGCGTGTGCCCGAGTTCCCGCTGGTGGAGACGGTCCAGAAGTATGCGGACCTGCTGAAACTGGAGGAAAAGTGCGACCTCGTGATCGCCCTGACGCACATCGGTTACACGGAGCATAATCCGGGCGACGTGATCGACCCGGTCCTGTGTTCCAAGACGCGGAACATCGACCTTTTCGTCACGGGCCATTCACACACCTTCCTGGAAGAGATGGTGTATCATCCGAATCTGGACGGCGTGCTGGTCCCCGTCGTGCAGGACGGGTGGATGGGCGTGTATATGGGGCAGGTCGATTACCGCCTATAGGATATTCATCGACTGTTCCCGGATCTTTTCCAACTCATCTTTCATGCGGACAACCAGTCTCTGGATGCCCGCATGATTGGCCTTTGAACCTGTGGTGTTGATCTCCCGGCCCATTTCCTGGATGATGAAGCCGAGCTTCTTTCCCGGGTTGGGCTCGTTGTCGATCGTCTCCATGAAGTAGCGGCAGTGCTGCCGCAGGCGGACTTTCTCCTCGTTGATGTCGTACTTCTCCAGATAGAAGATGAGCTCCTGCTCGAAGCGGGCCGGATCGGGCTTCTGGGCGAGTTCCTCGAGATTCTTGAGAAGACGGGCCTTGACCGTTTCGATGCGTTCGCCTTCCAGGGCTTCCACCTCGTCGTAGAGACCCAGGATCGTCTGGACGCGGCCGGTGACGTCCCTGTACAGGACGGCCCCTTCCTGGCTCCGGAACTGCTGGAGATGGTCCAGGGCCTCGTCGATGGCGGCTTCCACGACGGGCCACTCCTCGTCGGAAATGGCATCGACCTTCTTCGCGTCCACGACATCCGGGAGCCGGAGAAGGGAAGCGAGCAGTTCGCTGTTGGATTCGTCGCCGGGGGCGATGAATCCCGGAAGTTCCTGCCGGAGCTGGAGCACCTGGTTGTAATAGGCTTTCAAGGCGTCGGTGTTGATGGGGCGGACGGAATCGGCCCCGGCGGCCTCGAGGGTCAAGAAAAAGTCGATGGTGCCCCGCTGCAGACGGTCGGCGAGCTTCTTCCGGACGGGGATGTCCTTGTCCTTGGGAAGCAGGGGTGTCTTGATATTGATATCCGCACTCTTGGCATTGAGAGTGCGGATTTCGACGGTCAGTTTTCCGGTTTTCAGCTGGGCTTCGGCCTTGCCGTAGCCGGTCATGGACTGGATCATTTACTTGATGATATTGAGTTCCTTGAAAACTTTGGAGAGGGCGGCGACGGCGCGGTCCACCTGTTCCTTCGTGTGCGTGGCCATGAGGGCGAAGCGCACGAGGGTGTCCGACGGGGCGCAGGCCGGCGGGATAACGGCGTTGATGAACACGCCTTCGTCGAAGGCCATCTTCGTGACCATGAAGGTCTTCTCCAGGTCACGGACATAGAGCGGGATAATGGGGCTCTCGGTTTCGCCGATCTCGAAGCCCGCGTCGCGGAACTTCATGAGCGCATAGTTGGTCACGTCCCAGAGGGCCTTGATCCGCTCAGGCTCTTTCTGGATGATGTGCAGGGCTTCCAGGGCGCTGGCCGTGGCGGCCGGCGTGTCGGAGGCACTGAAGATATAGGTGCGGGCCGTGTGGCGGAGGTAGTTGATGATCACCTTGTCCGCTGCGACAAAACCGCCGATGGAAGCAAGCGACTTGGAGAAGGTGCCCATGATGATGTCCACCTCGTTCGTGAGGTTGAAGTGGTCGCAGACGCCCCGGCCCTGGCGGCCGAAGACGCCGATGCCATGGGCTTCATCCACCATGATCACGACGTTGTCGTACTTGTGCTTGAGTTCCACGATCTCCGGGAGCTTGCACAGGTCGCCTTCCATGGAGAAGACGCCGTCCACGACGATGAGCTTGACGGAATTCTTGGGGCAGCGGCGGAGGCAGCGCTCCAGGTCCTTCATGTCGTTATGCTTGAAATGCAGCGCTTTGGCGAAGGAGAGGCGGCGGCCGTCCACGATAGAAGCATGGTCGCGGTCGTCACAGATAATGTAGTCGTTCCGGGTGAGAAGCTGCGGAATGACGCCGGAATTCACCGTGAAGCCGGTGGAGAAGCACAGGGCTTCGTCCTTGCCCACGAATTCGGCGAGTTCTTTCTCCAGCTGGACATGCAGGTCCAGGGTCCCGTTCAGGAAGCGGGAACCGGCACAGCCGGAACCATATTGGCGGAGTGCGTTCACGCCGGCCTCGATGACACGTTCGTCACCGGTGAGGCCCGTATAGGCGTTGGAACCGAACATCAAGACGCTATGTCCATCCATCTCCACCTCGGTGCCCTGTTTGCTCTTGATGGCACGGAAATAGGGATAGACTCCCTTTTCAATCATTTTTTGCGGCAGGTCATACTTGGCCAGCCTGGCATGTAATAAACCCATTTGGTCTTTCTTTTAGTACGGCGCGAAGTTAGTAAAAATTATCGAAAATTCGTATCTTTGTGCCCTATTTGATACACAGCTATGGAAGAACGTAAACTGAATTTCCTCGAAGAAATCATCGAGTCGGATCTTGCCAGCGGCAAGGTGGATTCCATCATCACCCGTTTCCCGCCGGAGCCGAACGGCTACCTGCATCTGGGACACGCCAAGTCCATCTGCCTGAATTTCGGCCTTGCCCAGAAGTACGGCGGCGTCACGAATCTCCGCTACGACGATACGAATCCCACGAAAGAGGACACCGAGTATGTGGATTCCATCAAGGAAGACATCCAGTGGCTGGGCTTCCATTGGGACAAGGAACTCTATGCCTCCGATTATTTCGACCAGCTCTACGAATGGGCCGAGGACCTGATCAAACGGGGACTTGCCTATGTCGATGACCAGACGCAGGAGGAGATCCGCCTGAACCGCGGCACCGTGGACAAACCCGGAACGCCGAGCCCCTGGCGCGACCGGACCCCGGAAGAGAACCTGAAACTCTTCCGCGAGATGAAGGCCGGCAAATACGCGGAAGGGGAGAAGGTCCTTCGTGCGAAGATCGACATGGCCCATCCGAACATGATGTTCCGCGACCCGCTCCTGTACCGCATCAAGTTCGCTCACCATCACCGTACCGGCGACAAGTGGTGCATCTATCCGATGTACGACTATACCCACGGCCAGTGCGACTCCATCGAGCATATCACGCATTCCATCTGCACGCTGGAGTTCGACGTGCACCGTCCCCTCTATGACTGGTTCATCGAGACGCTGGGAATCTATCCTTCTCATCAGTACGAGTTTGCGAGACTTAACCTCACGTACACCTTGATGTCCAAGCGGAAGCTTCTCGAATTGGTCCAGAAGGGACTGGTCTCCGGTTGGGACGATCCCCGGATGCCTACCCTGTGCGGTGTCCGCCGCCGCGGCTACACGGCCGAGGCGCTCCGGATGTTCTGTGAGAAGATCGGCGTCTCCAAGCGTGACCAGCTGATGGATATCCAGCTCCTGGAATGGTGCGTCCGCCAGGACCTGAACGCCCGTTCCAACCGCTACATGGTGGTGCAGGATCCGATCAAGGTCACCCTCACCAACTATCCGGAAGGTCAGGTCGAGTGGTTCGACTGCCCGCTGAATCCGGCCGAGCCGGAAGGGGCTACCCGCCGCGTCCCGTTCTCCCGCGAGCTCTACATCGACCGGGCCGACTTCATGGAAGAAGCGCCCAAGAAGTTCTTCCGCCTCAAGCCGGACGGTGAAGTCCGCCTCAAATACACTTATATCATCAAGTGCAATGAGGTTATCAAAGATGCTGAGGGTAAGGTGATTGAGCTTAAGTGCACCTATGATCCGTCCACCCATCCGGTGACCGGCGAATGGCGTTCCGTCAAGGGAACTATCCACTGGGTTTCCGTCCCGCACGCGAAGGAACTCGAGGTGCGCAATTACGACCGCCTCTTCACCCTCGCCGACATGTCCCAGGTCCCCGAGGACAAGGACTACAAGGACTTCCTGAATCCGGAATCCCTGGTGATTGGCGGCGGTTACGCCGAGCCTGCCCTCCTGGAGGATGCTTCCGGCATCGCCGTCCAGTTCGAGCGCACCGGTTACTATGTGAAGGACAAGGACTCCACCCCGGAGAAGCCCGTCTTCAACAAGACCACGGCCCTGAAGGATTCCTACAAGCCGGAATAGTCTATTGCAAGAAATGCAGCATGATCTTCCGGAAGATCAGCCGGATATGATACACGAAATTGCCCCAGGTCACCCGGCCCGGGGTATTTTCTTTCCCGGTCGGAGGATGCAGGGTGTATTGCAGGTATGGGACGTTGCGGGCGTTGAGGCCGGGCCCGAGCAGGAGCGAGGGATGTGAGCGGTGCCGGAGGAAGACCGGCATGAGGCAAAGCTGGTCGCGGGGGATGCCGGCGGAGAATGCCTGCCACCAGGCTTCGTCGATGGTCTTGACTTCCGGCTCGTTGTGCGCCCGGAAAATGAGGTTGTTCTCATAGAGCCCGGTGTGGCGGGGAAGCCCTTCGGCGGTCCATTGCCGATGCAGCCGGAAGGCTGTCCGTGTGTCGATCTTGTACTTTAAGTAACAGTACCTAAGTTCTTCATACACACAGTCCCGCTTCGGATGCTCTACCTGGGCGAAATCGACGCCGTCCACGATGCAAAGGTCCACGATGCGGTAGAATTCCGCGCCGGTGATGCACAGGTTGGCGTCCAGATATACGCTGTAGTCATACTCAGGCAGCACCTGGTGCGGAAGCATCTTGGGGTATCGTGACCGGATCACCGGATCGGGCGAGTCGAAAGGAATCTTCCGCAGTTGCCACACTCCGTCCTGTCCTTCGCGATCCGTGAAGCAGATGTAGTCCCAATCCGGCGCGATGGCGGCGGGCTGTTCCAGGCGGTCGTAACCACCCGTCAGGCAGGTGTAAATGACTTTTCTGTTCATGGACGGGGGAGTTTTACCTGGTCGCCCAGTTCCCGGAGGAATTCGGGCGTATAGAAATCCATCCGGCCCATCAGGGACGCGAAGGTCATCTCGCCGAAGTAGAGCTTGCCCTGGACTTCGTAGAAATCGACCCGGACCTCGGGGAAGCCTTCGGAAAGACGGGCCGCCGCCTCGAGCATCTGCGGCATGGTGGCCGGCCTTGGGAGGGAGCAGCCGCCGTCCCGGTAATGGTCGGTAAAGACCGACGCTTCCGGACGCGGGGTCCAGTCAAGGTCATAAACATTGACATACACGTGCTCCGCGGTTCGGCCGTGGCAGGCCCAGATGCAGTAGGGTTTGCCGTCGAAGCACCAGACTTTGTAGTCGATGGGAACGCTCTCGCCGCTGTCCAGATATTGTTCCGCGAGGATGCAGGGCTCGATGCCGTTGTAATGCATTTCACCGTGGCGGTAGCCGTATTTGACCTGCAGGGCTTCGTCCAGGGCTGCGGAGACGGCGGCGCGGTCGGTGTCCCGGCCGATGATGTGCGTGGACCCGCTGTCGTGGTTGCATTTGAGGACGAACTTTTCCGGGAGGGTGTCCCAGGGAATGTCCCTGGTGCGCTTCCAGGTGCCGAGAATCGGAACCAGAAGGTCTCCCAGGCCCTTTCCGGCGACATAGTCCCGCACGGCGACCTTGTCGGAGAGGGGCGTCCAGGCCGAGGTGTCGGAACGGCACATCAGCCACTGGATCTTCTCGTTGAGGTCATGGGGATGATCCAGGTCCAGCTCCGAGCCGAAGCGTTTCTTCCATTCGCGTCGGGCCACCCGTTCGTAGCGGTGGTCCAGCTCCCATTCATGCCGTTTGCGGCCCAGGAACCGGCGGATTTCGGTGCGCTCGGTTGGCTTGAGCCCCACGAACAGCAGCACAAGGACCGTCGTGCAGCCGGTCAGGACAATCCCCAGGAGTTTCGCCCAGCCGGATTCCAGCGGCAACAGCTTGTAAAGGAACAGGTATCCCGTCAGGACGAGCGCAGCGATGACCGGCCGCAGATACGCTTCCTGCAGGAACTTCCGGACGTTGAAGCCGAACTGTACGCGGAGGAGGATCAGTTGGATCACCCGGCTCAGCAGGTCCGCGACCACGAAGCATACGATGATGCTGTAGGCCGGATAGCCGCTGCGGAAGAGCAGCCAGCCCGCCAGGAGACAGCCCAGGTACAGGACGCTGAACTCGATCTTGTACCACTTGATGCGGCCGAAGGCGTTGATGAGCTGCGTGAGGCCGGCGGACGTGGCCGAGGCGGCGGCGACCAGGAGGGTCCACCGGCACATCAGGACCGTCCCTTCCGGGATTTTCGCGCCCAGCCACAGGTTCAGGATGAAATCCAGTTCGCTCCAAAGCGGGAAGAACAGCAGCAGGAAGAGCAGGATGCAGATCCGGCACACCCTTTCCGTGAGGGCGACGGAGCGCTCCGCGTGGCCGGCGCCGACATTTTGGGTGATCTGCGGCGCCGCGGCGGTGTCAAAGTTCGCAATGAACTGATTGACATAGTTCTGCACCGTGGCGGCATAGTAGTAGGCAGCATTGACCGTCGTGCCGAAGAAGGCGTTGATGAGCATGTTGGACCCTTGGGAACGGGCGATCATGGACGCGGAGGAAAGGAGGTTGTAGTTGTTGAACACCAGGACCTCCTGGTAAGCCTTCCGTTCCCGGACGGGATTCCAGCGGATGAGGGCGGGCCACCGCCGATGGCAGAGCCCGTGATACACGATGAAGGAAATCCACGTGGTTACGCTCATGAGGACCGCATACATCCGGAGCCCGTTGCCCTTCCAATACAGCAGGCCGATGACGAGTCCGAGCTTCACGAGCGCATTGACAATGTCCACGACGGCGATGGTCGCGAACCGTTCATGGACAGTGAACAGGCTCTGGAACGGGACGTTGGCGATGCCCAGGCAGGCGACGAGGGTGGAAATCTGGAAGACGAACATCGCATCGGCTTCCTTCCCGGGCGGTACGTTCAGGTAATGGTGGATGTACCAGATGCCTACGGTCTCCAGGATCAGCAGCAGCACAAGCGCCCCGCCGATGTGGATCACGTGGCATATGTTGAACATCCGGTTCGTGTCTCCGCCGGCCTTTCCCATCTCGATGTTCATGAACCGGACCGTCGTGGCCGTCAGGGCACCGGTGATGAACGAAACCAGCGCGACGGCACTGCCCACGGCCGCGTAGATGCCCACATCCGAGGCTCCCAGCGCCTGCAGCACCAGGCGGCTGGTGATGAGTCCCACAACGATGGTAACCGCCATCCGTACGTACACGATGGCGGTGTTGCGGGCGATCCGTATGTTCGCGTTCGACGGCATAGATTGCAAATTTAGCAATTTATCCCTATTTTCGCATTATGAACGAGCAGAACAGAATCCGTGAAATCTGGATCGACTGGTTGCGGGTCATCGCCTGCTTCCTGGTGATGGTTACCCATAGCTGTGAACCGTTTTACCTGGGCGGGGAAGGTTCCCTGATCCTGACCAGGTCCGACGCCCTCTGGCTGTCCTTCCTGAACGTGCTTCCGCGTGCCTGCGTGGCGCTATTTGTCGTGGCGTCCAGTTATCTGCAGTTTCCGCTGCACTATTCCACGGGCGAGTTCTTCCGCCGGCGGGCGGCGCGGGTCCTGATTCCCTTCGCCGTGTGGACCGTCGTCTATGCGCTCGTCTGGGGCGAGCCGGTGCAGAACTTCAAGGACCTGCTGCTCAATTTCAATTACGCGGCGGGGCATCTGTGGTTCGTGTACATGCTGGTGGGCCTGTACCTGATCATGCCGCTGCTGTCTCCCTGGGCGGAGAAAGTAGGGAAACGGGAACTGCAGGTGTACCTTCTCATCTGGCTGTTCACGACGCTCATCCCCCTCATCCGGCAGTGGGCGGGCGGCCCGGCGCCGGTCATTTACGGCCCCTCGGGCATCCCGAATGCGGCCAAGTATCCCCTTTGGGGCGAAGCCAGCTGGAACACCTACGGGGTGTTTTATTACCTGAGCGGTTTCGTGGGCTATCTGCTGCTGGGACTGTATTTCCGCAAATTCGTGGGTGAGCTGTCCTGGAAGAAGACGCTGGGCATCGCGCTGCCCGTGTTCCTGGCGGGATTCGCCGTGTGCTCCGTGGGCTTCCTCCGCAGGGTCTGGGCCGATTGCGGTGGCGTGTTCCCGATCGAGGGCCCCGTGGGCCTGGCCGCCCTGTGGGAGGGACCGTGGCTCAACGACACCTTCGGCGTCGCGCTCATGGCCATCGGCTGGATCCTGCTGCTCAGGAAGATCCGGACCGGCGGCAAGTTCTACGAAAAAGTGCTGCTTCCCGTCAGCAAGGCCAGTTACGGGATGTACCTGTGCCACATGCTGGTGCTGGGGCTGGTATCGGCCTGGCTCCGGTCTTCGCTGGGGCTGGGGGCCGATGGGGTCCTGGGCGTCTGGACGACGCCGGTCCAGATCCTCGGAACGGCCCTGATTTCGTTCGTCGCCGTCGCTGTCGTGTGCGTACTTGTCCAACGGATTCCCCGCGTGGGAAAATGGATTATCGGATAAACGATGGAAAAGGAAAGAATCGTCTTCATCGACTGGATCCGCGTGGTTGCGTGCTTCCTGGTGATGCTGGTCCATGCCAGCGAGAATTTCTATGCGGCCGATGCCTCCGGTCTCGCCGGGAACGTGTCCATGCTGGCAAGCGAGGCCAACCGTTTCTGGGTGTCCTTCTATGACGGATTCCTGGGGCGCATCAGCGTGCCGCTCTTCATGATCGTATCGGCCTTCCTGCTGGTGCCCCTGAAGCCGGGACAGACGATGGGCTCTTTCTACCGCCGCCGCTTTACCCGCATCCTGCCGCCGATGATTGCGTTCATGTTCATCTACACCTTCCTGCCGCTTCTCTGGGGAGGCATGACTTGGGAACAGTCCGTGGCGGATCTCAAGCGCCTGCCGTTCAATTTCCCGTCCATGGCGGGGCATCTCTGGTTCATGTACCCGCTCATCAGCCTGTATCTGATTATCCCGGTGGTGTCGCCCTGGCTGGAGAAGGCATCGGCGAAGGAGGAACGCATCTTCATCGGCCTGTTCATCCTTTCCACCTTCATGCCTTGGCTGCACCGGTTCGTGTCGGATGAACTCTGGGGCGAGTGTTTCTGGAATGAATTCCACGGCCTGTGGTACTGCTCGGGCTTCCTGGGCTACCTGGTATTGGCCCACTATATCCGGGCCCATCTGGACTGGTCCCGCCGGAAAAAACTGACGGTGGGGTGGATCAGTTTCCTCGTGGGCGGCGCCTTCACGGCCTGGTCTTTCTGGCTGAAGGGGGTTCCGGGACAGGTGATCGACACCCCCACGCTGGAATGGGCATGGCCGTTCTGTATCCCGAACGTCCTCCTCGCCACCTTCGGCGTCTTCCTGCTTTTCACCTGCATCCGACAGCAGAAAGCTCCAGCGCTTCTGACCGGACTGTCCAAGCTTTCCTTCGGCATGTACCTGATGCATCTGCTGTTCCTGGCGCCCATCGCCGGCTGGATCATCGGCGGTGACGTGGCGAACCCTTCCGTCCCGGTCTGGCTCGCCATCCCGCTCATCGCCGTCCTGACCTTCCTCTGCTGTGCGGTGACGACCAAGTTGATTTCCCTGATCCCGGGGAGCAAATGGGTGATCGGATGAGCCGGGTAAGTGTCATCATCGTGTGCATGGACCGGCCGGATCTGCTGTATCCGTGCCTGGAGGGAATCCGCGCCCATACGACGGTGCCTTATGAGGTGCTGGTGGTGGCGTATCTGTTCTCGCCGGAGCATCTGGCGGCCCTCCGGGCGGACTGGCCGGAGGTGAAGGTCGTCGAAAGCCGGGAACTGCGGGGCTTCTCCGAGAACAACAACCTGGCCCTGAAGCAGGCGGCAGGGGAGTACTGCTTCATTGTCAATGACGATACGCTCATGTCCATGCCGGTCATCGACCGCCTGGTGGCGGATTTCGACCGGCTGCCGGCGGATGCGGCCATCGTCTCCCCGAAGATCGTCTTCCCGGACGGGTGGGTCCAGACCTGCGGCCGTGCTCCCTGGACGGCCTGGCGCTACGTGAAGCACTACCTGCACCTGGTGGACGAGACGGTTCCCTCGGCCTGGTCCATGAAGGAAGGGCTCTTCCGGACCTGGACCGTGAACGGGGCCTGTTTCCTCATCAAGACTGCCGTTTTCCGGGAGGCCGGCTGGTTTGACGAAACCTACACCTTCACGCCCGAAGATATCGCCATCGGCCATCAGGTCAACAAGATGGGCTACTCCGTCTGGGCCGATGCCGACGTTTCCATCACCCATCTTGCGGGCGGCACCGTGTCCCGGATGGAAGCGGCCATCAAGCCCACCCGTGTGCGGGGCGCGCTGCAGTTCTACAGCGGCGGAAATCCGGTGAAATACGCGCTCCTGGGCGGTTTTGTCTGGTGCGTGGAAGCCCTCCGGCGCCTGAAATACCTGTTTGCGGACAAGTCCGATCCTTCCTCCCGGGCGGCCATCATGGACGCTACGGCCCGGAACGTCATGCATTCCATCTTCACCCGGCGCTCCTCCAAGGAGATATTCACCCGTTTGTACCACGAAGTGAAAGGCTTATGAAGATCCTCGTCATCGTCGTCACCTACAATGGCCTGAAGTGGCTGGACCGGTGCCTTTCGAGTGTCCGGGCCTCCGAACTTCCGGCGGACCTGTATGTCTGGGACAACGATTCCACGGACGGCTCGGCCGATTTTGTACAGGGGCATTTCCCGGAAGCGAAACTCATCCGCAGCGCGGAGAACCTGGGCTTTGCCGAGGCCAATAACAAGGGCATGCAATACGCCCTGGAAAAAGGGTACGATTACGTCTATCTCCTGAACCAGGATGCCTGGATCGAACCCGCCACCCTGGGCACGCTCGTTGCCGCGCACCAGGCCCATCCCGAATATGGTGTCTTGAGCCCGCTCCAGATGACGGACGGTTTTACCGCCCTGGACCGGCAGTTCGGGAAGATTCTTCGCTCCGCTCAGAATGACTGCGTCAAGCGTGTGATGGCGGCACACTGGCTGGTACCTCGGAAAGCGTTGGAAACCGTCGGGCTGTTCAGTGGGCTGTTCCCGATCTACGGGAACGACGACAACTGGTGCGACCGGGCCCGGTATCACGGATTCAAGGTGGGAATCGTGCCCACGGCCCGGGCGGTCCATGACCGGGCGTATCGGCAGGAGCCCCAGGAAAAGGTCATTTTCAGAAACTATTACATGGGCTCGCTCGTGCGCCTGTGCGATATCAACCGTCCGCTCAGGGAGCGCTTCCTGTATGTGTGCCTGTTCACGCTCGTGAAGACCGTAAAATACAGAAGCATCCTGCCCTTCAAGCATTTCCGATCTCTGTGCAGGATGCTTCCCGAGGTCAGGAAAGCCCGTCAGGACTTCAAATCCGTTTCCAGTGCACCCGGAGCCCGTACAGGGCGATGATGACGAAGCAAAGCATGGGCAGGAAGAACGAGACGTTCACGGCCGGCATGCCCATCACGACGCCCTGGTCGATTACCAGCGCCTGAAGCGGGGGCAGGACGGATCCGCCCAGGATAGCCATGATCAGGCCCGCTGCACCGAATTTGGCATCTTCCCCGAGACCTTCCAGCGCGATGCCGTAGATGGTCGGGAACATCAGGGACATGCAGGCCGAGACGGCGACGAGGCAGTATAGGCCGGCGATTCCCTGCAGGAAGATGACGCCGAGGGTGCAGGCGATGCCCGCAAAGGCAAAGCAGTAGAGCATCTTCCCGGGCTTGAAGAACTTCATCAGGTAGGTGCAGATAAAGCGGCTGCAACAGAAGATGATCATGGCGGCGATGTTGTACTTCTGGGAAAGCACTTCCGCATCGATCTCGCTCATGCCCCGTTCCATGAAGATCCGCGTTCCGTACTGGATGATGAAGGTCCAGCTCATGATCTGCACGCCCACGTAGAAGAACTGGGCCAGCACGCCCTCCCGGTAGCGGGGGATTCCAAGCAAGTGCTTGAGCGATTCGCCAATGCTGCTGGTGTTCTCCTCTTTCACTTTAGGCATTTTCACCAGCAGGATCAGCAGGAACATCACCACGATGACGATACCGATGGTGACGTAGGGCTTGATCAGGATGCCTAGGTCCGCCTGCTTCATCGCCTCGAACTCGGCCTCCGGCAGGTTCGCCCGGGCGGCGGAATCCATCGGATTCAGCCGCGCCTGGATGAAGTTCATCGCCACGAACATCCCGCACAGGGAGCCGATGGGGTTGAACGACTGGGCGAAGTTCAGGCGCCGGGTGGCCGTTGACGGGTCGCCCATCGCGAGGATGTACGGATTGGCGCTGGTCTCCATGAAACTGAGTCCGCAGGTGAGGATGAAATAGGCGATGAGGAAAGGCGTGTAAGAGCCCGTGGACCGCGCTGCGATGAACAGGAAGGCACCGGCCGCATACAGGCCCAGGCCCATCAGGATACCGCTCTTGTACGTGAACCGGCGGATGAAGATGGCGGCGGGGAGGGCCATCGCGAAGTAACCTCCGTAGAAGGCCACCTGCGTGAGGGTCCCTTGCGTCACGCTCATCCGGAAAATCTTGGAGAACGCCTTCACCATCGGGTTGGTGATGTCGTTGGCGAACCCCCACAGCGCAAAGCAGGCGGTGATTAAAATGAATGGCAGTAAATAATTTACGCCTTCATATTTGAAGAAACTGTTTTTCTCTTTCATGGACTATTTCTTGAACAGAGGTCCGTAGGCGGCGCAGGCGCGATAGTCGGCCCCTTCCGGGTCCATGCCGAAGGCCCGCCAGGTGGACGGGCGGAAGATGTCCTTCTCCGGTACGTTGTGCATGCACACGGGGATGCGGAGCATCGAGGCGAGGGTGATCAGGTCGGCACCCACGTGGCCATAGACGATGGCGCCGTGGTTGGCTCCCCAGTTGTCCATGACGCTGTACACGTCCTTGAACGGACGGCGGGTGGGATCCAGGCGCGGGGCGAACCAGGTCGTTGGCCAGCCCTTGTCCGTGCGCTCGTCCAGGATGCGGTGCTGCTCCGGGTCGATGTCCACGGTCCAGCCCTCGGCGATCTGCAGGGCGGGTCCCAGGTTCTTGATGAGGTTCAGGCGGATCATCGTGCAGGGCATGCCGCCCCGGGAGAGGAATTTGGAGGAGAATCCGCCGCCGCGGAAGTATTCGCGGTTCGCCGGAACCCAGACGGTGGCGTCCAGGCAGGCATCGGCCTCTTCCTGGGAGATCTCCCAGAAGGGTTTCATGGCGGGCTTCCCGTCCTTCATGCAGCGGCCGCTGCCATCGAGGGTGGCCGCGCCGGAGTTGATCAGGTGGATGATTCCGTTGGCGGCCTGGCCCTCCAGTTTCTTGCCGGTCACGCGCTCCACGGCCTCGGGGCTCCAGTAGGTGCGCACGTCGGCAAAGATGGCGGGACCTTGCGAAACGAGGTGTCCCAGCAGCATGGAAACGCCGTTGAGCGAGTCGTTTTCGGTCGCAAGGACGAAGGGCTTGCGGACGCCGTTCCAGTCGAAGGAGGAATTCAGAATGGCTTCGGCGAAGTCGCCGTTGGGATAGAAGTCCGTCCACTGGCGCTGGCCCTGGAAACCGCCCAGGATGGCGTTGTGGCCCAGGGATTCCTCCCCGAAGCCCATCTCCTTGAGCTTGGGATTGCCCTGCAGGAGGTCGCGGATGATCAGGGCCATCTTGACGACAAAGGCCCAGTCTTCGTCTTTCTCGGCACGGGTCTTCTTGAGGTCCTCGCGGTTGCAGATGTCGTCGTATTCCTTGCAGTGGGCCTTGGCCCAGGCGAGGGCTTTCTCGAACTCTTCGTGGTCGTAGATGCCCTTGTCCATGCGGCGGATGATCTCCACTTCGTCGATGCCCTCGACACGCATGCCCAGGTAGTCCTCGAAGAAGTCCGGATTCACGATGGAACCGGCGATGCCCATGCATACGGCGCCGATGGAAAGGTAGGATTTGCCCCGCATGGAGGCGGCGGCGACGGCGGTGCGGGCGAAGCGGAGGAGCTTCTCTTCGACATCGGCCGGAATCGTCTGGTTGTCAGCGTCCTGGACGTCATGTCCGTAGATGCCGAAGGCGGGAAGGCCCTTCTGCGCGTGGGCGGCCAGGACGGCGGCGAGATACACCGCGCCGGGACGCTCCGTTCCGTTGAAGCCCCAGACGGCCTTGATGGTATGCGGGTCCATGTCCATCGTTTCGCTGCCATAGCACCAGCACGGCGTGACGGTGATGGTGACGGCAACCCCTTCGCGGGCGAATTTCTCCGCACAGGCGGCCGTTTCGGCGACGCGGCCGATGGTGGAGTCGGCGATGACGCATTCGACGGGAGTGCCGTCGGCGTAGCGGAGTTTGGAAGTGAGGAGGTTGGCAACGGCTTGGGCCATGCCCATGGTCTGGTCCTCGAGGGATTCGCGGACGCCGTTCATACGGCCGTCGATGGTGGGCCGGATGCCGATTTTCGGATTCTTGCTCATATGCGTTGTTTTGTGGTTACTAGTTTGAACCGAAAGATAGGCATAAATTGTGAAAGATACAAGATGTCGTTCTAATCTCCTCCCGGATTTGATATTCCGCAGGAAAATATGTACATTTGTAGGATTAAGTTTGTAAACTATGGCATTGACTGATATACTCAAGAAGGTTTTCGGCTCCAAGTCCGACCGGGACATGAAGCTCGTAAGGCCCATACTGGACAAGATCCTCGCGGCGTATCCGGCGATCGACGCGCTTTCCAACGATGAGCTCAGGGCCCGCTCCGCGGCCCTCCGCGCCCGTATTCTCGCGGTGGAAGAGCCTTTCGAAAAGCGCATTGCGGAAATCAAGGAAGAGCTCGCGAAGGACATTCCCGTCTCCGAGAAAGAGACCCTGGCGACCGAATCCGACAAGCTCGTCAAGGACGAGGACGACGCCATCGAGAAGATCCTGGACGAAGTCCTTCCCGAGGCCTTCGCCATCATGAAGTCCACCGCCCGCCGTTTCAAGGAGAGCGAACTGATCGAAGTGACCGCTTCGGACTTCGACAAGGAGCTCGCCGCGAAGGGCCGCGACTTCGTGCATATCGACGGGGACAAGGCCATCTGGCAGAACCACTGGCTCGCCGGCGGCAACGAGATCACCTGGGACATGGTCCATTACGACGTCCAGCTCATCGGCGGTATCGTCCTGAACGGCTCCCTCAAGACCAACAAGGAGCAGCGGGGAAGCATCGCCGAGATGGCGACCGGTGAAGGCAAGACCCTCGTCGCGACGCTTCCGGTCTTCCTGAACGCGCTCGCCGGCAAGGGCGTGCACGTGGTGACCGTGAACGACTACCTGTCCAAGCGTGACTCCGAGTGGATGGGCCCGCTTTACATGTTCCACGGCCTTTCCGTGGACTGTATCGACAAGCACCAGCCCAACTCCGACGAGCGCAAGCGCGCCTACAACTGCGACATCACCTTCGGTACGAACAACGAGTTCGGCTTCGACTACCTGCGTGACAACATGGCCACCCGGATGTCGGACCTCGTGCAGCGGAAGCACCACTACGCCATCGTGGACGAGGTGGACTCCGTCCTCATCGACGACGCCCGTACCCCGCTCATCATCTCCGGTCCGATGCAGAAGGCCGCCGACGACGAGCAGTTCATGGAGTACCGTCCGTACGTGGAGAACCTCTACAACAAGCAGCGCGCCCTCATCAACACGACCCTGAACGAAGCCAAGAAGGCCATTGCCGCCGGTGACGAGGCGGAGGGTGGAAAACTCCTCCTGCGCTGTAACAAGGGTCTGCCCAAGTATCAACCGCTCATCAAGTTCCTCTCCGAGCCCGGCATGAAGCAGCTCCTACAGAAGGCGGAATCCTACTACATGCAGGACAACGAGCGCGAGATGCCGCAGGTCACCGACGAGCTTTACTTCGTCATCACCGAGATCCAGAACAGCGTGGACATGACCGACAAGGGCCACGAAGTCCTGGCCAATGCGGTTTCCGACCCGAATTTCTTCGTCCTTCCGGACATGGGCTCCGCCATTGCGGAAATCCAGAATGATACCACCCTGTCGGCGGCCGAGAAGGCGGAGAAAAAGGACGCCCTCATGGAGGACTTCTCCCTCAAGAGCGAGCGTGTCCATACCGTCATCCAGCTCCTCAAGGCCTATGCGATGTTCACCAAGGACATCGACTACGTGATCGTGGACAACAAGGTCAAGATCGTGGACGAAAGTACCGGCCGTATCATGGAAGGACGCCGCTGGAGCGATGGTCTGCACCAGGCTGTCGAGGCGAAGGAAAATGTGAAGGTAGAGGCTGCTACCCAGACCTTTGCGACCATTACCCTGCAGAACTACTTCAGGATGTACCACAAGCTCGCCGGTATGACCGGTACCGCCGAGACCGAGGCGGGCGAGTTCTGGAGCATCTACAAGCTGGATGTCGTGTCCATCCCGACCAACCGTCCCGTCATCCGTGACGACCAGGACGATATCATCTACAAGACCAAGAAGGGCAAGTTCAACGCCGTCATCGACCGCGTGGTCGAGCTCACCAAGGCCGGCCGTCCGGTCCTCGTGGGTACTACGGACGTGGAGACTTCCGAACTCCTGGCCCGTATGATGCGCCTCCGCGGGCTGCACCCCAATGTGCTGAATGCGAAGGAACACGCGCGGGAAGCGGAGATCGTCGCCCAGGCGGGTCAGAGCGGCAAGGTCACCATCGCCACCAACATGGCGGGCCGTGGTACCGATATCAAGCTTACCCCCGAGGTGAAGGCCGCCGGCGGTCTCGCCATCATCGGCACCACCCGGCATGACAGCCGCCGCGTGGACCGTCAGCTCCGCGGCCGTGCCGGCCGTCAGGGCGACCCGGGTTCATCAACCTTCTATATCTCCCTGGAAGACGACCTGATGCGTAAGTTCGGCTCTGAGCGGATTGCCGGCGTTGTGGATAAGCTGGGCATGGCGGAGGACGAAGCCCTCGTTTCCGGAATGCTTTCCAAGTCCATCGAGACCGCTCAAAAGCGCGTGGAGGAGAACCACTTCGGCTGGCGTAAGCGTACGCTGGAGTACGACGATGTGATGAACTATCAGCGTGAGGCCATCTACGCCCGCCGTCGCAACGCCCTCTCCGGAGAGCGCATCGAGATCGACGTGCAGAACATGATGACCGACACGGCCAACATCATCGCCGAGAAGGCGGAGGGCATGGACTTCGCTTCCTTCGAGGAATACGTGATCGCCACGCTCTCCATCGACCTGGGCTTCGACGAAGCTTTCTACGAGCATGCCAAGCCCAAGGATATCGCCGAGAAGCTCTGTGTCCATATGGAAGAGGTGTACAACCGCCGTATGGATGCGATGGTGGAGAAAGTGAATCCCATCATCAAGCAGGTCTATGAGAAGCAGGGGAGCATGTACGAGAACATCGCCATTCCCATTTCCGACGGCAAGCGGATGCTCAACCTGTCCGTGAACCTCAAGAAGGCCTATGAGACCGAGAGCCGGGAGATTGCGAAGGCCCTGAGCCGGACGATCATCCTCTATCAGATCGACGAATACTGGAAGCAGCACCTGCGCGACATGGACGACCTCCGTCAGAGCGTCCAGAATGCCGCTTACGAGCAGAAGGATCCGCTCGTGGTCTATAAGCTCGAAAGCTACAACCTCTTCTCCCAGATGCTGGAGGAACTCAACGAGGCGGTCCTGACCTTCCTCCTGCGTGCCTTCATCCCGCTCCGGGACGCCAATGAGGCCCAGGCCCCGCGCCAGGCGGCCCCGCAGCCCCGCCGCGACCTTACCCAGATGCGGACCAACGATCCGTCCCAGCTCTCCACCAACGGCGAGCAGAAGTCCCGGATGCCGGTCCATGTGGACAAGAAGGTGGGTCGCAACGATCCCTGCCCCTGCGGCTCCGGTCTCAAATACAAGAACTGCCACGGCAAGGGACTCGTATAGCAAACAATAATAATATATAAAATGGCTAAGACAATGGAACCTGTCAATGTGAACGAAGTGTCGCGGATTTCCGCCGGCACCATTTTCAAGGGTGAAATCACCACGCCCACCGACCTGCGTGTGGATGGTACCTATGAGGGCAAGATCTGCTCCAAGGGCCGTGTCGTCGTTGGGGAAAAAGCCCAGATCAAGGGCGATATCATCTGCCAGAACGTGGACTTCACCGGTACCATGCATGGCAACTTCTATGTGAAGGACACCCTGTCCCTGAAGGGTGGCTGCACCGTGGAAGGCGACCTGAACATCAAGCGCCTCCAGGTGGAACTGGACGCCAAGTTCAACGGCAACTGCCGGATGATCTCCGAAGCCGAATTCGACAAGATCGTCGCCCAGATGACGGGCCGTCCGCTCCCGCAGCAGGCCCCGGTCCAGCCCGGCCAGCCGGGTCAGCCGGGTCAGCCCGCTCCGCAGAAGTAATTTTGCCTCGTTTACGGTTCGGCATTCCGAGCTTTGGCTTAGAGTGCCGAATTGTTTTATATTCAGCGGATAAAACTTTTTTGTTTTAAGCTATAACATTCTTGTTAACATGTCTAAAGAGGCTCAATATGCCCTCTTGGAACGTCAAATCGCGTCCTTGATGGAAGGGGAGACGGATGTCATTGCCAAGATGGCCAATATGGCTGCCGTCCTGCACGAATCCTTCGGCTTTTGGTGGACCGGTTTCTACCGGGTGGCCGGTGAGGAATTGATCCTGGGTCCTTTCCAGGGTCCCGTCGCCTGCATGCATATCCCGTATGCGAAGGGCGTCTGCGGAACGGCCTGGGCCCGGAAGGAATCCGTTGTCGTCCCGGACGTGGAACAGTTCCCGGGACACATTGCCTGCAGCAGCGCCTCGCGAAGCGAGATCGTCGTTCCGGTCTTCGGCCCGGACGGTGTGGTGACGGCCGTCCTGGACATCGACAGTGACCGTCTGGCTACCTTCGACGAGGAGGACCGCACTTGGCTGGAGCGGATCGTCCGGTATCTGTGATTTGGATTTTCCGCTTTTTAGGATTATATTTGCAATCCTTTTGGAAGATTAGCTCAGCTGGTTTAGAGCACCTGCCTTACAAGCAGGGGGTCGACGGTTCGAATCCGCCATCTTCCACCCGATATCATTGGGGGTGTTTTGGTTTTGACAGCGCATGTGTCGGACAGTAAGCACGCCGGGCGTTGGGACCTTGCCCGTAAATCTCAGATCCCGAACAATCAGTTGCCAACAACAACTACGCACTCGCTGCCTAATTCGACTCAGTCAATTAGCTTAATCCGCGACGCCAAGGCTGCGCCGCCGACGAGTATCCCTCGGAAACTCCGCCCGTAATTTTCCGATCCAGGGGTATCACCAAGACGGGACGCTCCGGCGGACGCCTTTAAAGCCGGCTAAGACCAAAGGCTAAGGTGAACGGTCGCCCGCTTTCCGGCAGCCCGATCCCGACAATCAAAGGAAAGATAAGCGTGTAGAAAGCTGCCTGGTGCGGCGTTTGGACAGCGGTTCGAGTCCGCTCACCTCCACAAAAAAGAGAACCAGACGGTTCTCTTTTTTGTGGAGGTGATACCTCTCTTACCCCCGCCGCAGTTGCGGCTGCCCCGAGGGGCTGCTGGGGGAAGGCCCCCAGACCCCCTGTGTCGCTTCGCTCCATTCTATCGTAGTTCCATTATGACGGACACGGCCTCCGCTCTGCCGTCTGTCTGATGACGGCTTTTTTTTTGTGGAGGGCGATGTTACTGGCGTGTTGGCGAGAACGGGTCAGTCGGGGAGAATGCGGCCGGCGCCCATGTAGCGCATCATGAAGTAGGGCTGGGTGGAACGCTGGATTTCCACGCCGTTGGAGGTGGAGGCGTGGATGAAGCGGAAGGAACCGTGGTCCAGGTCCACGTCCACGACGATGCCCACGTGGCCGACGTTGCGGATGCTGCCGCGGGCGCCGAAGAAGACGAGGTCGCCTTTCCGGAGGTCGCTGAAATTCTCCACGGGGCGGCTGGTTTTGAGCTGGGCCTGCGAATTGTGGGGCAGTTCATAGCCGAATTCCCGATAGACATAGCTGGTGAATCCGGAGCAGTCGAACAGGTTGGGACCGGAGGCTCCGAGCCGGTAGGGGGTGCCGATGAAGGTCTTGGCATAGTCCAGGAGGTCGTCCACCAGTTCTTTCCGGACGGCCGGCGTCTTTTTCCCGGATTCCGCCTTGGAGGCGATGCGGCTGCCGGATGACGGTTGCGCTCCGGACTGGACTCGGGCGATGGAATCCATGACGACCTGTGCCCTTTCCCGGGAACGGGCGATATCCGCCGAATCCGTCAGGGGAAGGATGACCGGGGCATCCGGCTCCTGAGACGACGGTGTGCGTCGCATGAGCCCACACGACGCCACCGCCAAGGCGGTCAACAGGAGGATTCCGATCCGTTTCATGGTTGCAAAGGTCGCAAAATCCCCCGATATCTGCAAAAATCAGACCGACTACTCTCCCGTCGTTTTCAGGAAGAGGTCATAGGCCGGACCGCCGTTCCCGCCGAACAGGTTGATGACCGCGCACCAGGAGTATCCGGCATCGTCTTTCCCGCTGTCGGGTGCCGCCGGGAAATGCATGAGCTGTCCGCTCCGGTAACTTCTTTGGAACCAGGCCTCCAGCATCCGGTCACATTCCATCGCCGCAACGATGAGTCCGCTTCCATGCCCGCGGAAGATGGATCCGAACCGGTATTCCATGACATCCTCGCCCGGCCGGAAAGAACCGGATTTGATCCGGTAAGAGTTCAGGTAGGAGGTTTCTCCCTTTTCGGCATAGCGGTCATTGCCCTGGTCGTCAATCTCCACGCTTTGGTAATACAGGTTGTATCCCTGTACGGACGAGGAAAGATAATACCCTGACTTCTTCGTCGTATTGGCGTTTTCGCGGATATAGATCTCAGAGGCGGCCAGCTCGGCGATGGGGGAGCGGTTCCCTTCCGGAACGACCATCCCGCCGACCTGATAGGGATCGGAACCCTGGATATACGGACCGACGGCGCCAATCAGATAGATGTCCAGGTATCCCATCTCCAGCGGGGAGGATTTCTCTCCGGTCCCGCTGTGGACAACCTGCGCCTGGAGCGTATAGCGTCCATATCCGGTATAGTGTTCCGGGTTCTCCACGGCTGTTATCCGGAGTATGTCGCCCTGGAGTTCCATCGAGAATTCTTCGGGGCCGGACAGTTGGACCGAAACCTGGGGCGATACAGGAAGTTTAACTTCAAGTGAAAGCTTTCCATTATTGATTGCAAACGTATTACCGTTTTTGTAAGAATGGAAGTTCAGCGCCAGCGTCGCTTGCATTCCCAGGGCGTTCAGGTAATCGGGAACGCCTTTCAACGCCTCATAAACCGGAAGGTTGTTGTCGATGACTCCGAGGCAGGTTCCTTGCAAGGACGCAAAAGGATTGACGACGACGATGTCGGCCTCGGCATGGGGAATACGGGTGGATACGGCTCCCTGGTAGGAGATCTGTCCCACCGTGCCGCCCTCTCTCCAGTCCAGCTCCCGGTTCTGGTAGAACAGCTGTTTGACGCGGACTTGGACAGGGAGGCGCAGCTGGCGCAGTTCATTCTCCGTTTTCCGGCTAAACACCGCTTCCACGAACGGAGTGCAGGTTTCCACCGAGATCCAGTCGGTCGGGAACAGAAGGCGTTTGACGAGGTCCAGGTCGAAGCGCTCCAGCTCCGAAGGGGAGAAGGCGTGACTGTCGATGGGGACGTAGGCGAGTGTCCCGTTTACGGCCGTTCCGTCCGGGAGAAGCTCGTATGTGGAGGAACTGAACCGCAGGACCGGGGCCAGGATGGTGATTTCCACCTCCTGGGAGCCGGTTTCGGCACCGGCGGCATTGTAGTGGTGCAGGATGACGGTCCCCGTTCCGGCCGCAAGGCCTGCTAGGCCGATCCTCATCAGGGAACCTTCCACGCCTGCCTGGCGTACTTCCACAACGCCTTCACTGCCGGATTTGACCTCGGCGTCCACCCGGGTGATGCCGGTGGCCGGCTGGACTTCCAGATACCCGGCCTGGGCGACATACGACGGCGCATGGGACAGGTCCACTTCCAGGACGGTGGGCCAGGAGGCCGTGACGGTCCGTTGGTCCGTCGCCTGTTTCGATTCCGATCCGGCCGTCACGGTACAGGTGTCTCCTTCCTGCAGGTCCAGGGCGGCACGGACCCGTATGGAGCCGGTGGCGATCCCTTCCTCATCGGCCTTCCAGGTAATCCCTTCCAGGCTCAGGCGGCCTTCGGGGGAGAAGGATGCCGCGATGTCGTCCTTTTCCAGGTTGGTGACATAATACAGGTCGAGGGTCTCTCCGGGCATGATGCTGGGGGATTCCGTCCCGGAGAACTTGAAGAAACGGGAGGCGGGGATCGGGTCTTCCGGTCCGGGAAGGACGATCTTGACCGTCTTGAACAGGTTTCGCCGGATGTCGAAGTCGGATCGCATGTCGCTGGTCCCCAAATAGATGGCGTATCCCAGATCCTGGTATTCGCCGCTGCCCCGCCGGATTTTGACGGACAGGTCGATATAGGTGCAGTTGCGGACCGCTTCAAAGCCCAGGTCCTGGTACACCGTCTTCCAGCTTTCCGCGCCTTCCTTGATGCCCTGGCAGTTCTCCAGCATGTACAGGGTGACGGCATGCCCGTTCCCGCCCTGCTGGATTTCGTCCAGGTCCTCCTCGGTGGCGCGGTCGTATTCCACCAGCTTGGCCGGATCGTCCTGACGGAAATTCTCGACGAAGTAAGGCACTTCGGTATTGGCATTCTCCACGATCATGTGCATGGCCTGCACATGCCATCCTTCCGCCTCCACCCGGGACAGGTCGAACCAGATGTTGAACTTCGCATACAGCTTCTTCACATGGACGGTCAGTCCCTGTCCGGCGCTGGTCAGACGGACACCCTTTTCGATACCGGCCATGGGCATGCCGGCTCCGGAGGTCTCCAGGCGTTTGAGTTCGGTCGGCCCCGAACTGGTGAACCGGAGCGCTTCCAGTTCGCTTGCCTTCAGGCCGGAACGCATGTAGGAGGCCAGGTCCAGGTCACCGTAGTTGACGATGGCGTAAATGTCCATTTTCGTGTCGATTGGGAGGAACCAACTGAAGCTTTGCTTCGTGGTTTCCATGGCAACGGGACGCCCTTCGTCCAGCCCCGCATCCGCCCCATAGGTAAGCAGGGTCCCGGTGCCGGGGTCGAAAGCGAACAGGGCCGCTTTTTGGAAGTCTTCGATTTCGATGGATACGATGGACCGGGTCCCGGTATCCTCCATCCCTTCATCCAGGGAGACGGTCACTTCCCGGTACAGGGGCTTGTCCATCGGCTCTTCGGACAGGGCCTGCCGGCAGGCCGAGGTACCGATGACAGCCCCTCCGACAATCGCGATCAATGTCTTGATATTCATAATTCTATCGTTGATTATAGAAAGCATCAGTGAAGTTCGGATTCTCCGCCGTCATCCCACTCCCCGTCGATTTCCATTCCCGACGGATCCAGCAGGTCGTTTTCGTGTTTCCAGTCGTCATACTGAAGCCCGTTCTGCAGATAGCGTACTTTCCAGATGTAGTGGGTGTTCCGCAGGATGTCGAAATCCGAGACGGCGTCTTTTCCCAGATAACTCCTGTAGATGATGGATCCCTTGTACGGACCGCTGGCATCCACGACGGCTTCCAGATAGGTAAGCCGGTCCCGGACGGCGGCTACGGCGCTGCTTTTGTCCGGACTCTTTCCGTACGAACTGGTGATGCCCGACAAACTGCCTTGGCAGTTCTCCGGCACATAAAAGACGAAAGTGCCCGAGGACGTTCCGCTTCCGTCCTGGAACTCCTGTTCGTCCAGGATGTCCTGGGCGCCGGTCGCTTCTCCTGTTCCGAAAGGCCGGAGCACCCGGTTCAGGTTGCATACCCTCACTTCCCGGAAAGCGGCTCCTTCCCATTCGCAGGTCAGGTGTGCAGTCACTTTGGCCAGGAGGCGCTCCACCGGGATGACGGACGTTTTGCCGTTGTAATCCAGTTTCCCCGCCATGGGCAATCCCCGGGAGGCAAGGGAAGTCTTCCCCGATGTATAGGAAGGAATCAGGTAGGTGAGTGCGGACAGCCCGCTTTCGGATGCGGGGAGTTCGCTCCTCATGTCGCCCATGTTCACCAGGGCGTAAACGGTATAGGATACGCCGCTCTCCAGGGTCATCGTCATGGCATCGAGCCGGCTCGTGAAGTGGGCGGAGGTGACGAGTGAGCCATCCTCGTAGGCGGCGAGGGTGATACAGGTTTTCTTGGTTTCGATCCCCGAAGCGCTCAGGAGCGAACGGGTGGCGATGTCCGTATCGGCCGTCCGGAAGAGGACGGCGTTATCCGGACGGTCCCCGGTACAGGAGCCGGACAGCAGCAGGAGGAGCACCAGGGCGGCAAAAGGTCTGACTTTACGCATAAGTATCTGTTCCTGTTTAGATTTCGATGAGCGGGAATACCATCCCGTCTTCCCAGTCGGCCACCCGGAGATCCACCAGTCCATTGACCAGGTCGATGGCGACATAGATATCCTGCAGTTCCTCCGCCTTCCAGTTGTACCCCAGGGCGGCGATGAATTCCCCGAGGGGGAAGGTGGCCGGAACGCCATCGCCGGAGCGCACGGTGACCGTCAGCGAGTTGTCCTTCTGACGCGGTAGGCGGAAGGTGACGACGCCCTCTCCGTCCCGCGCCTTCGGTTCGCAGCGGAACAGTCCCGGGACCGGGGAGTGGTCCAGGAGGTCGAAACCGCTGGTGTTCCCGTCCACCCGGAAGGAATAGTCCTGCAGGGCGGAAGCCGGTTTCCGGATGTCCAGGAAAACGGTGGCGAATTGTTTGCGGAGGGCGATTTCCGCCAGGGCGAGTTCGCCGGTGGCATCGACCTCCGCGAAGCCGGCATAGAGGGAATCCGCGTCCTTTCCGGCAGGGATTCCCACCCGGTGCGATTCCAGGATACCTTCCCGGATGCCCTTGCAGGCGGCGACGGTCAGATAGCCCTTCTCGACTCCCCGGGTCCAGGGGCGGCAATCCTCGATCCGGACCGTCTCCCGGAAAAGGACCGATTCCCGCCAGCCCAGCAGGCAGGCTTCTCCCGTGGCCTCCGGGTCGGTAAACGTCACCTGCAGGTAGCAGGGACAATCCTCGCGTATCTCCTTGATGGAGCAGGCGGGGGCGGCCAGCATCCCGATGGCCAGGATGCCCCGCAACAGTGTTCCTTCTTTCCTCATCCTACGACTTTTCGTTGATTTGATATTCGGGCCCCCAATCCTCGATGGATGTCGAGAAATCGACCTCCAGGGCTCCGGGAACCTCTTCTTCCGGGTCCAGGGACCCCAGGCCCCGGATCACCGCTTCTTCGGCGATATAGGTCTTGTTCCTGGAGGTGGCCGGCAGGGTGATCGGGTAATAGTAGGTGGTTCCCCCGATGGTCGCTTCAATGACGATCCGCGTGCATCGGGGCGACCAGGAACTCCGTGACCGCGTGTCGCTGCCCGTTCCGACCGGATTGGGACAACCGTAGAAATAATGCGGTACGCTGTGGGAAGAACCGGAGGGAAGGGTCGCGTTGATGCCGGTATCGGAGAGGAGTCCATTTACGGAAGCATCGCTCTGGAAGCCCATCCGGTTGGCCCAGAAACTCTGATCGGACGGGATTTCCGTCCGGGCGTAATCCGTCCCCAGGCGGGTTTTCCGGGGACAGTTGGTCAGATAGACGCCCTGGAGGATGAAGGTGCGGGCGGCGACGGCCGGATCCTCCATCCGGACGGAGATTTTCCGGACGCCCGCCTTGAAGACCAGACGGTCCACGTGGATGGTCTGGATGCCATCCTCCGTATCCTCCGGGATCCGCAAGGAGCGTTTCCCGACCATGATGAGTCCTGGCAAGGCATGGTCTTCCAGATCGGAAACCGTACCGTCCAGTCCTTCCAGTGATTGGACGGTCCCCGGCTGGAAGGAGGCCGGGGCGTTGACGACGGCGCAGGCCGTATAAGTGCCGCCTTCCAACTCGCGCGTAATGGGCTCGGTGGAATCGGAGGAGCCGTAATCGGCCAGTTCTCCGTCCCGGAACAGGAGGAGCGACCAGTGCAGGACGGCCGCTTCGTCTTCTTCGCCAGCCCCTGCAACGCGGGTATATCCCGGCTGGTCCGTGATGGAAAAGGTCACCTTGACAGGGCGGTTTCCCACTGCTGAGGAATCGTATTCCTGACATGAGGAAAGACAGGCAGCAGAGGACAATAGCAGGAGTGTTTTCAAGAAATGCTTCATCATTTTCTCCAAGGTTTTGGAACCCGGACGGACGGTCAGGCCCGTCCGGATTGATCCGTCCTTACAGGCTGACGGTGCCGAGGTTCAGGCCGGTCTCCCATTCGTTGACCGTAATCTGCACGGTCGCATCACCGGTTTCCAGCGGAACATAGGGCTTGTCGCCCGGACGGTGCTTGACCACCAGTTCGTCGATGACATAGGTCTTGTTCCTTTCCAGGACGGGCAGCTCGACCGGATAATATCCTTTCTTGCCCTGGAAGGTGACTTCGACGACCAGCATCGTATGGCGGGGTTTCCAGGTGTCTTCGTAAGAGGCGGCTTCGGTCGGATTGGGGTAGGGGTAGAACACGTGCTCGGTGGTATGGGACGTGCCGTTGGCGAGGTTGGCGTTCACCGCGTCGTACAGCAGGGCGTCATAAGCATTGTCCTTGTGCCCCAGATGATTCGCCCAGACCGACGGGGTTCCGTCCACCGCGTAGGTGTTGTCGGCGGCCACGTTGATCAGGTAGATGCCATCGACAGTCAGGGTTTCGGAGGCCAGGGAGTACTGGTAGGCCGTCGTGATCTTGCCGATGGACACGCGCGAAACGATCCGTTTCACCGTCACCGGGACGGAACCGCCGTCCGTGAGCTCCTGCGTGGTGGAACCGGTCATGACAAAGCCGTTGGTCTTGTTCTCGCTGAGGAGACTGACGCGTCCCTTCAGTTCCGTCTCCGTCGTGATATCCGAAATGGCAGGCGCATTGACCAGGGCCCAGACCGTGCGCGTGCCGGAAGTGGCCGTGAGCTGGGCGGTCATCGCCTCCCCGGCGTCCCGGTAGTCTTCCAGCTTGCCGTCGTTGAAGACATAGACCTGGAGATTCTCCACCCGGGATTCGGAGGCGTATTCCACACCGGTGGCTTTGGTGGGGGCGGTGCCCTGGATCGTGACGTTCACTTCGACCGGCTTGCCGTCGGTCCGGAGGGCTTCCTGCTGGCAGGAGACCAGTACGGTTGCGGCACACGCCGCGATAGAAAGGAGTTGTTTTTTCATGGATATAAGAAATTAATGATTGAATGTCAATTGATTATCGTCTTCTTCTTCCCTTTGTTTGTCCAGTCCATAGCGGCGGATCAGGGCCGAGATTTCCGGATCCAGGTTTCCCCGGTGGACGAAGGAAGGATTCAGGCGGCATGCCTTGAGATAGCTTTCCACGGCGCTCCGGTCATCCCCGCGCCGGCTGTACAGGATGGCGAGCAGGTACAGGACCCGGTCGGTCCGTTCCATCGGTTCCAGCACTTCCAGCGCAGAGGCGTTGTAGTCCATGGCGCAGTAGGCCACGGCCGTGTTGTAGTCCTTGTAGGGCCTCAGGAGCGTGACGGCCTCCTTGTATTCCCGGTCCCGGATGGCCTGGAGGCCCCGCATATAGACACTGTCCACCACGGTGGTATGGACGGTATCCTTCTGCAGCCCCTTCCGATGCAGGTGAAAGTCGAAGCGGACGGTTCTGAGCCGCGGGTACAGGGATTCCCGGATGTACCGGTAGGAGGGAAGTGACTGGAGGCGCTTTTCCCGGAGGTCGGGCTGGGAGATGGCGGCGATCTTCCCGTATTCGTCCTTTTCCTTTTCCGCCATCCTGTTGTCTTCGCGGACGAGGACGTCCAGCATCGCCCAGTTTTCCGGATCGTTCCGGGAAAGGAACCGGATTTCGGCCGGCTTTTCCTCGGCATAGGTCTCATCCAGGCCGATGGAGAAGCCGCTTCTCCGGACGGAGTCCCGGTAATGTTTCAGAAACCGGTCGAAGTAAGCCGATACGCTTTCCGACCTTCTGGAGGAAAGCTTCCGGTTCGCCTCGTAACTTCCTTCCGGCGAGCAGGATGCCGTGACGACGATGGAGTCCAGGTCGAAGTCCCGGTTTTGCAGGAGACTCCGCAGGTTCCCTTCGATCCGCGCCATTTCTTCCTGGTTGTGTCCCACGCTCTGGCGGATCTCCGCGCGCCCCTGTTCAAAGTCGATGTAGCAGGCGGTATTGGCCTGGACCCGTCGTTCGGTCACGATGGTCTTGTAGCGGACGGCGTCGTCGCTGAGACCGCTGATGGAGCTGATGTAGAAGGTAAGCGGTTCGCTCCGGGGCACCCGGTAGATCCGCCGGTCCTCCTCGAAGATGTCTCCGGCCAGGAGCACCGTCGCTTTCCGGAGGGAAGGCTTGACGTTGATGGACTGGACGTAGTCGTAGAGGATATCCCCGTCGGGGCTCACGATGACCGTGTCCAGGCGAAGGCCTTCCGTGACGATGGGCACCTTGACATATTTCCGGAACATCTCGTCCTTCCGGGACACTTTCCGGCGGTTCCTCCGGACAATGAGGTCATTGGTATAGTGCCGGAGTGCCTGCTGTTCCGTGACGCCGAAATGCGACTGGAACTCTTCGTCGGAGACGAGGGTCGTATCGGCCTTGAACCTGTAGATGTCGGGCAGGTTTCTCCGCAGGAACATCTCCAGCTGGAACCGGTCCACGAAATGGGTGGAATCGGCGGCGATGGATTCCAGGAAGCGCCGGTACTGCTGGTACCCCCTGAGCTGGGCCTTCCGGTAACCTTCCCCGGTGATCAGGATGGGATCCAGCCGGACGCTGTCTTCCTGCACGAACAGGTCGGGGTAGAAGCGCAGCTGCCAGTTCCGGTCCTGCATCGCCTCCGGGACGATGATCCGGAAATTGAGATCCACTTTCCCGTTCCGTTCGGCGACGTTCCGGAAGCGGGCCGTAACCTTGGCCGCCTGGAGCACGTCCGTCGCGACCATCTCCCCGTTCTCATCCTTTACGGCCCGCATGATCAGTACCTGGTTCCCGTCCGGATCCTCCACGACCATCGTATCCCGCCGGGGCTCGGTGCCCATGGCGATCTCGGGCAGTTCCTTGTCGTCGGCGAGGGTCATCCGCGCCGCCACCTGCTGCCTCCGGATGCGGTCCAGTTTACCCTGGGACGCACATCCGGCGAAGCAGCAAAGGGCTACGACGGCCGAAAAGATCATCCGTCTGTCCATCTTTACAGGTATCTTTGGGGTTGCACGGGATCGTCGTCCGGCTCGAGGATGGAGACCCTGCGGGCGAACACTTCCCAGCTGCTTTTCTCCACGCCGTCGGCCGTCGTGTATTTGTAGGTGCGGACGCGGCCGGACACCTGCACGATGGCGCCCCTGACGACCCTTCTCAGGTCCTGGATGTTCTTTCCTTCCCACGCGGTGACATTGAACCAGGTGGTGTCCACGACCGGATTTCCGTCCCGGTCCTTGTAGGAATAGTCCGTGGCGATGGAGAAGCGGCACACTTCCGAGTCTCCGACCCGGTTGAGGGAGGAAGTCCCGACGATGCCTCTCAGTTCAATCTTGTTCATGAATTCCATGGCGAGCGTTGTTTTTTGTTCTACTTGTTCCGTCCGGTCCCTGGCGCGCTCCGGCGACCGGCAAGGGCAAAGTAAGGGCAAAAAACACGAGGCGCCCCGCCCCGTGCGCTGCCGGGGTGCAAGTTTTTATGTTTCCGGTCCAGATTGCGTTTTTCCGTTCATGAACCGTACGGAAAAACGGGCGGGACCGGAAAAAATCCGTTCGACTGCTTGGATTGTTGTTTTACGGAAAAAGAAAAAAACCGGCTATTTTTCCGGTTTTCCTTGGCGTTGGGCGGAGAAGTGCCCATCTTAGCGACATGAATGCGTACAAACTGGATGCAGGCAGCCAGTACTGCCTGGAATGCGGGGATCCGATCCCATACGGGCGGTCGGACCGGAAATACTGTTCCGACAAATGCCGGCACCGCTACCACAACCGGGAGACGCGCCGCTGGCACCGGCGCTGTGCCCGGATCATCGGGATCCTGGAAACGAACTACGGGATCCTGGAAAGCCTGATCAAGCTCGGGGTGGAAAACGCCCTCAAGTCCGACCTGGTCCAGATGGGGTACAACCTGGATTTCCTCACCTCCTGCCGGAAGGTAGGCCACAGGATGGTCTGCCGCTGCTTCGACATCCGCTACGAGGAGACCGAATCCCGGCTTCGGAACATTTCTTTCGACCGCTTTGCCAGGCGGGACGAGGAATGAATCAGGCCGCTTTCCCTTCCTTCTGCGGGTCCTTGAACAGGATCATGAAGAGGATGCCCACGACGAGGGCGTAGGCGGCGAAGATGAACCAGGCCTTGGCCCAGGATGGATTCGCCGCGTTGTACACGGTCGCATCCACGACCGCGCCGGCGGCGAGGGTGCCGATGGTGGCGCCGAGACCGTTGGTCATGAGCATGAACAGGCCCTGGGCGCTGGAACGGATGTCCGTGGGGACGTTCTGCTCCACATACAGGGAACCGGAGATGTTGAAGAAGTCAAAGGCGACGCCGTACACGATGCAGCTCAGGATGAACAGGAGCACGCCCGGGAAGTCCGGGGAGCCGAGTCCGAAGAAGCCGAAGCGGAATACCCAGGCGAACATCGCGATCAGCATCACTTTCTTGATGCCGAACTTCTTCATGCAGAAGGGAATGAGCAGGATGCACAGGGTCTCGGAAATCTGCGAGATGGAGATCAGCGCATTGGAGTTCTTGACGGCGAAGGTATCGGCCAGGGCCGGATCCGAAGCGAAGGAACCGAGGAAGGTGTTCGCATAGCCGTTGGTGATCTGGAGGGAGGCGCCGAGCAGCATCGAGAAGATGAAGAAGATGGCGAACTGGCTGTCCTTGAACAGGGAGAAGGCCTTGAGCCCGAACGCTTCCGCGAAGCTTTCATCCCCCTTGGACTTGTTTACCGGGCACGCCGGCATCGTGAGGGCATAGCCGCACAGGATCAGCGAGAGGATGCCGGAGGAGAGAAGCTGGGTGTAGGAGTCCTGCATGGACTTGCCGCCGATCACGAGGAAATTCGTCAGGAGCATCGAGCAGATGAAGCCCACCGTTCCGAACACGCGGATGGGCGGGAAATCCTTCACCGGGTCCATGCCTTCATTCGCCAGGGCGTTGTAGGCCACGGCGTTCGCGATGGCGATCGTGGGCATGAAAAATGCCACGCTCAGGCTGTACAGGATGAACAGGGGAGCGAAGGCGACCGCATCACCGGCGCTCATGCAGTAGAGTCCCGCGCCGATCATGAACACGCCGGCCAGGCCATGGCACAGGGAGAGGACCTTCTGGGCCTCCATCTTCTTGTCGGCCACGATGCCCATGAGCGTGGGCATGAAGATGGACACGATACCCTGCATGGCGAAGAACCATTTGATCTGCGGTCCGAGTCCGATCTGTCCCAGGTAGCGGCCGAGCGAAGTGAGGTAGGCACCCCAGACGGCGAACTCCAGGAAGTTCATCAGGATGAGCTTGAGGGTGATGGGTTTGATTTTCATTGTATGGGTCGGGTTATTGTTTCAACATCATACAAAAGTACAAAAAAATCCGTAACTTTGACGGATTAAAGGAAATTAGATGTTCAAATTCATACGGACCGCCAACGACCCCCAGTCCGCCGCCCGGGCGGGCGTGATTTCGACCGACCATGGCGAAATCCACACCCCCATATTCATGCCGGTAGGAACGGTGGGCTCCGTCAAAGGCGTCTATCATAAGGACTTGAAAGAGGATGTGAAGGCGGAGATCATCCTGGGCAACACGTACCATCTGTACCTCCGTCCCGGTCTGGACACCCTCCGCAAGGCGGGCGGCCTGCATCGGTTCGAGCATTGGGACCGTCCCATCCTCACGGACAGCGGTGGTTTCCAGGTCTTCTCCCTGGCCCCCATCCGGAAACTGACTCCGGAAGGGTGCCGCTTCGCTTCCCATATCGACGGTTCCCGGCATACTTTCACGCCGGAGAACAATGTGGATACCCAGCGCATCATCGGCGCGGACATCATGATGGCCCTGGACGAGTGCTGTCCCGGCGACGCGGATTTCCGGTATGCGGCGAAATCCCTGAAACTGACCCAGGGCTGGCTGGAGCGCTACGCCCGCCGGTTCGATGAGACGGAACCCCTCTACGGCTACTCCCAGACCATGTTCCCCATCATCCAGGGCTGCGTGTATCCGGACCTGAGGAAACAGGCGGTGGAGCATGCCCTCACCCTGGACAATGACAACCGCGGCGGCTATGCCGTCGGCGGCCTGGCGGTCGGGGAACCCACGGAGAAGATGTACGAGATGCTGGAAGTCACCTGCCCGCTTCTGCCCCAGGACAAGCCCCGGTACCTGATGGGAGTCGGCACCCCGGCCAATATCCTCGAAGGAATCGCCCGCGGCATCGACATGTTCGACTGCGTGATGCCTACGCGCAACGGCAGGAACGGCATGCTGTTCACCTGGAACGGCGTGATGAACATGCGGAACGCCAAATGGACGGACGACTTCACCCCGCTGGACCCGGACGGGACCTCGTTCGTGGACAGCTACTATACGAAGGCCTATCTCCACCATCTTTTCGTCGCGAAGGAAATGTTTGCCGCCATGGTGGCGACGGAGCATAACCTCGCCTTCTACCTGGATCTGGTCCGCACGGCCCGGCGTCACATCGAGGCAGGGGACTTTGCGACTTGGAAGAACATGACAGTCAATCGGTTGATGCAACGGCTATGATGGGACTCAAGAAACTGGACTGGTATATCATCAAGAAGTTCATGGGGGCGTTCATCGTCGCCCTGGGCCTCCTGACGGTCATCGTCATCATCTTCGACATCAGTGAGAAGATCGACGACTTCGTCGCGAAGCAGGCGCCCCTGAAGGCCATCGTCGTGGACTATTACCTGAATTTCGTGCCGTACTTCATGAACATGTACAGCCCGATGGTCGTGTTCCTGACGGTCATCCTGTTCACGTCCAAGATGGCGCAGAATTCCGAGATCGTCGCCATCCTCTCCTGCGGGACCAGTTTCCATCGGATGATGGTGCCGTATCTCGTGTCATCGGCCCTGGTCGCGCTCCTGTCCCTGGGACTGGGCCTGTGGGTGATCCCACGGGCGAACGTGACGAGGGTGGCGTTCGAGCAGAAATACAACCCCCGGGCGAAGGTCAAGTTTGGACGCGATATGCATTACAAGCTGGAGGACAACAAGTACGTCTATATCGAATCCTTCAGCGGCTGGAACAATACGGCCTACAATTTCACCCTGGAGCAGATTTCGGAAGAGCATCTGGTTTCCAAGCTTTCCGCCGAATCGGCCCAGTGGGACAGCCTTTCCGGCAAGTGGAAGCTGAAGAACTGGTTCATCCGCGAATACGGGGACGGTCTGACGGACCGGATCCGCTCCGGCAAGCAGCTGGATACCACCCTGAGCCTGACCGTGGACGATTTCTACTACAACGAATACACGATCGAACGCCTGGACAAAGGCCAGCTGGACCAGCTTATCGAAACCCAGAAATCCCGGGGAGACGCGACCGTGAAGGTGGCCGAGATGGAGAAGCACCGGCGGTATTCCATGCCGCTGTCGGCCATCATCCTCACGATCATCGGCGTGTCCCTGTGCTCCAAGAAACGACGGGGCGGCATGGGCTGGAACATGGCCGTGGGACTTGCCCTCGGTTTCTCCTATGTCCTGTTCGAGCAGTTCAGCAAGATGTTCGTCGTGACCGATACGCTGTCCGCCGGCATCGCCACCTGGATTCCGAACATCCTGTATGCCATCATCGCCGCCTTCCTGTATATCATTGCCCCGAAATAGGATCCTTCGACAAGCTCAGAATGACATGCTGAAAGTCAAAATCGTCAATCAATCGCCCTATGCGGCACCCTTCTATGCGACGCCGCTTTCCGCCGGCATGGACCTCAAGGCCCACCTCGAATCGCCGCTGACGCTCGCTCCGCTCCAGCGCGCCCTGGTCCCTACCGGCCTTTTCATCGCCCTTCCGGAAGGGTATGAGGCCCAGGTGCGTCCCCGCAGCGGCCTGGCCGCCAAACACGGAATCACCGTCCTCAATACGCCCGGAACCATCGACGCGGATTACCGGGGCGAGATCAAGGTCATCCTCGTGAACCTGTCGGACACGCCGTTCGAGATCGTTCCGGGGGAGCGCATCGCCCAGATGGTCGTCGCCCGCCACGAACGGGTGGAGTGGGAAGAAGTGGAGGTGCTGGACGAGACGCAGCGCGGACAGGGCGGATTTGGAAGTACTGGAAGATAATACTATGGAAATCAACGAACTATATACCATTTTCCTCGCCTCTGAAGGCGTGAATACGGATACGCGGACCCTCCGGCCCGGACAGATCTTCGTCGCTCTCAAGGGCGAAAATTTCGACGGAAACGATTATGCCCTCCAGGCGCTGGAAGCCGGTGCCTCCTATGTCATCGCCAATGACTACGCCTCCGGCGACGACCCCCGCATCCTCCGTTTCCCGGATTCGCTCCAGACCCTGAAGGAGCTGGCCGCCTGCCATCGGAAGTATCTGGAAATCCCCGTCATCGGTCTTACCGGCACCAATGGGAAAACGACGACGAAGGAACTCATCCGGACGGTCCTTTCCTCGGCCTATCGGGTCGCGGCGACGCAGGGAAACCTGAATAACGACATCGGTGTTCCGCTGACGGTCCTGTCCATCGGCCCGGACGCGGAAATCGCCGTCGTCGAGATGGGTGCAAGCCATCCCGACGACATCTCCGCCCTGACCTGGGTCAGCCAGCCGGATTACGGCCTCATCACCAATGTGGGCAAGGCCCACCTGCTGGGATTCGGCAGCTTCGAAGGGGTGAAAAAGGCCAAGGGACAGCTCTATGACTGGTTGTCGGAGCATGACGGGCAGGCTTTTGTCAATGTGGATGACGACCATCTTTATGAGATGGCTCTCCAGCGCCCCTTGTCCATCATCCCCTATGGGGTGGAAGGAGAGGACGCGGTCATCCTGCCTTCATCGGCGGAACAGCCCTACCTCCGGATGGAGATCGGCGGCAAGGTCCTGGAAACCAAGCTCGTCGGTGCTTATAATGCCGCCAACGTGATGGCGGCCCTCGCCGTGGGAAGACAGTTCGGGATTCCGCTGGAAAAGGGCATGGCAGCTATCGCGGCCTACGTTCCCGCGAACAACCGTTCCCAGATGACCCGGACGGAGCGCAACGTGGTCATCGAGGATGCCTATAATGCCAATCCTTCCTCCATGTCCGCCGCCCTGGAGAATTTCGCCCTGCTGCAGGATCCCTGCAAAATCGCTTTGCTGGGCGATATGCGCGAACTGGGGGAGGACTCCGTGAAGGAGCATGTGAGAATCCTCGAGAAACTGGACGGCTGCGGCCTCACGCACGCTTGTCTGGTCGGTGACGAGTTCCGGAAGGCCGTGGAACAGGCCGGTATGCGTCCTTACATCCGGCTGTTCGCAACATCCGATGAACTGGCTGCCGCCCTGGCAGCACAGCCGGTAAGCGGTGCCGCCATCCTGGTGAAAGGATCCCGCGGCATCCGGATGGAAAAAGTGATTCCTACGCTGTAATACGGCGTTTCCTAGATTCCGCCACCTTCGACGGCTCCGTCGGCCTTGGCAAAGGCCGGCTGGAGCAGGAAGCGGCCCTGGTTATGCCCGTTGCGTGCTTGGGCGGCCAGTTGGCCGATGGGTGTTTCCGGTTTCCGGCCCACATCGATGATGAGACCTTTGCGGGTTTCGGGGAAGGCGGTGAGCATGGGCACGTCGCCATTGCTGTCTCCTCCGACGAGGACCGGGGCGGAATTCCCATGGGCAGGGGCCATGAAAGTCTTGATGCATTCTACTTTACCGGGGCCGATCGGCTGCGGATAGGAGGGGTCGAAGCGGGCCTGAAGCGGCTCTTCGGGGAGGAAACGGAGTCCGAAAACCTGCTCCCGGGGGAGTCCGGGGCCCAGGACCGGATCGCAGGCAAGCTCCTCGACAATGAGCTCCAGGGAGGCGGAGCAGACATAAGGGGTGATGCCTTTCCGGATCAGGGCCTGATAGAGTTCCTTCATCGCATCGGACATCCAGATCCCGCGTTCCACCGTGACACTGGTCCGACCATCCGGGGAGGTCCATTCCTCCACTTTCAGCTTTTCGAGTCCATATTCCTGCTGAATGGCCGCCCGGACGACCTGTCGGGCATCTTCCTCTGTCATTCCGGTCAGGAGACCCGGCATCCAGCAGTAGGAAACCCATTCTCCGAAAGTCGTGTCCATCGCTTCCAGGAAGGCCCACATCCGGGCCCGGAAATCCAGATACACCGGCGATGCATGGATCGCTTCCATCGACGCACCGCCTTCCTTCTGCGCTTTCAGCGTGAGGTATTCGTCCCGGAGCAGGGCGCCCATTTCCGCAAAAGTGAGGTCCGTTCCTTCCATGGGCGTGTCCGGCGCCTCGATACCGTCCAGGAAATCATGCTTAGGGGCATCTCCAAAACACAGATTCTCAATCTGATAGACCATCAGGGCATTGGAAATGTCATGGACGATGGAGGTTTTGTCGAAGTCGAAGACGGCATAGGCGTCCTGTCCGCTTTCCTCACGGATCAGCGTGTTCAGGGCGCTTTTCACAGCAGGGTCCCAGGCCTTGTTTTCCAACGGTTTCGAGCAGGCCGGCAGCAGGACCACCAGCGAGAAGAGTGCAAGCAGTTTTTTCATAGTTTCATTCTTACGATCACGAATCTTCCCAGCAGGGCGCAGAGCGAGCCGACCGAAAGGCCGAAAACCGTTCCTACCAGGACGTCTCCGAAGTAATGGGCGGCCAGCATGATGCGACTCAAGGACATCAGGCCGGCCCAGACAAGGGCGCAGATGCCATATACCTTGTAACGATGATTCCGGTCATTCAGTTGGAATCCCAGGTAGGAGCAGGCGGCGAATCCGAACGAATTGCTGGCGTGTCCGGAAAAGAATCCGTAGAAATCGTAGCGTCCAAGCGGCCAGTGGAGGCCGTGCTGCAGCATCCAGGTCGAGTAGAGCGGCCGGAGGCGGCCGACGGTGTCCTTGACATGGGAGGAAATCTGGTCACAGAGGACGACGGTCAGGATGCAGGTCAGGATGACGAAGAGCCCTTTTTTCCAGCCGAGCCGCCAGATCATGAAGCCCATGATGGCACCATAGGCCGGGAACCAGACCCTGATATTCGAGAGAAACATCCAGAATGGATCGCTCCACGCAGTGTGCAATCCATTGATCCACAGGGGGATGTCCTGGTCGATACCAATGAGTTGCTCCAGCATGACGCTACTTGGTCAAGGCTTTCCAGAGCTCTTCCTTGAGCTCGACGAGTCCGGTTTGCGCAACCGAGGAGATGAACACGTGCGGAATCCCTTCCGGCAGTTTCTTCTCGATCTTCTTCCGCTGTTTTTCGTCGATGAGGTCCGTTTTCGTGACGGCGAGGACGCGGTCCTTCACCAGCAGTTCCGGATTGTATTCCTTCAGTTCGCCGAGCAGCACCTCATAGGCCTTGGCGACATCCGGTTCGTCGGCCGCCACCATGAAGAGCAGGACCGAATTCCGTTCGATGTGACGGAGGAAACGGGTGCCGATGCCACGGCCTTCGTGCGCCCCCTCGATGATGCCGGGGATGTCGGCCATCACGAAGGAACGGTCGTCATAATAGCGGACGATCCCGAGGTTCGGTTCCAGAGTGGTGAAGGCGTAGTTCGCAATCTTGGGCTTGGCGGAGGTAATGGCTGCCAGCAGGGTGGATTTCCCAGCGTTCGGGAATCCGACGAGGCCTACGTCGGCCAAGACCTTCAGTTCCAGGATGAACCAGCCTTCCACGCCTTCCTCGCCGGGCTGTGCATAACGCGGCGTCTGGTTGGTCGGGGACTTGAAATGGTCGTTTCCCCAGCCGCCGCGGCCACCCTCGCACAGGATGTATTCCTGTCCGGGTTCCACGATCTCGGCGATGACTTCCTCGGTCTCGGCATCCTTCACGACCACGCCCAGGGGAACTTCCAGGACGATGTCCGCCCCGTTCTTCCCTTTCCGGAGCGCCGCTCCGCCCGGGTCGCCGTTCTCCGCCCGCACGACCTTGCGGTAACGCAGGTGGATGAGCGTCCAGAGCTGGGGGTTCGCCTTCAGGATGATGTGTCCGCCCCGTCCGCCGTCGCCGCCGTCCGGTCCGCCCTTGGGCACATACTTCGCCCGGTGCAGGTGCATGGACCCGGCCCCGCCGTGCCCGCTCGCGCAGAACATCTTTACGTAGTCTATGAAATTCGATTCGGCCATGGCAAATCCTTTTCGCAAAGGTACGAAAAAGATTCCGTCACCCAAAAGGGAATGGCCGTTTGCAACCTGTTTGCAGGAAAAGATCATTATCTTTGCACCGTAAATGAACGTAGTATGGATGCAATCTTGATCGGCCTGCTGATTCCCTTCGCCGGAACGGCGCTGGGATCGGCCTTCGTCTTTTTCATGCGGAAAGAGATGTCGGCAATGCTGCAGAAGGTGCTCCTGGGGTTTGCCTCGGGTGTGATGGTGGCGGCCTCGGTGTGGTCCTTGCTCATCCCCGGGATGGAAATGAGCGGGGGGAATGTGTGGCCCGTGACCATCGGCCTGCTGGGCGGTTTCGCCTTCCTGCTCCTGATCGACCAGATCACCCCGCACCTGCACGTGACGGGGGAGGCGGAAGGCCCGAAGAGCCATCTGTCCAAGACGACGATGCTGGCCCTCGCCGTCACCATCCACAATCTTCCGGAAGGAATGGCCGTGGGTGTGGCCCTCGCCGGAGCCATGCAGGCCGATGCGGGCATCTCCGCCACGGCCGCCCTGGCCCTGTCGCTGGGTATCGCCATCCAGAATGTCCCGGAAGGAGCGATTATCTCGATGCCCCTCCGGGCCGCCGGAAACTCCCGCTGGAAGTCCTTCCTGATCGGGGCGATGAGCGGCATCGTAGAGCCCATCGGGGGCCTTCTCGTCATCCTGCTGGCTTCCCTCGTGACCCCGGCGATGCCATACATGCTGGCCTTCGCGGCCGGCGCCATGCTCTATGTCGTCGTGGAAGAACTCGTTCCGGAGGCCTCCGAAGGGCCTCATTCCAATATCGCCACCATCGGTTTCGCCCTGGGCTTCGCCCTCATGATGGTCCTGGATGTCATATTAGGATAGTTCGCGTGCAATGCGATCCTCACCTACAACTCCATCGGCAACCTGACCTATGACGGGCGTCAGGATTTCGACCGCTATCCAATAATCATTAAGAGACCAGGCTTTTTCGTGACTCGTTGCGCGAAAAGTTGATGGTGATTATATTTGCATTCTCAAACGAATATAGGTTAAACGTATGAGGAAGAAAAAGATAATTACCCTGGTCATTGCGCTTCTCGCCCTGGTTCCGGCATTTGCCGTCCTGAACGAGAAGGACCTGGCGCAGACTCTGTCGGTCCTTCGCTATGAGCTGGAGGCGGCCTGGAAGAATGCCGAGGCACGGTCCGAACGCACCCGTGGACGGGGACAGCGGCAGCATGCCCAGCTCGTGGAGATGATGCAGCGGAGCAACGAGCTGTCCCTGATGCTCTATTCGCAGAAGCAGGACTATACCTTCGACATGACGTATGCCCTGAACGAAGTGTCGCGCCAGTATCACGAGTTTGCGGCGCAGAAGCTTCCGTTCGACGACATCATCACCCGGCTGGACATCGATATCGACCGGTACGATCGCCTGGCCCGGACCCTGAAGCGCCTGCCGCCTGCCCTGGAGATGGCCTACCGCGACAGCACCGGGCAACTGGTGTACATGGATGCCGCCCTCTGGCGGGCCCGGCGGGATTCCATCCGGCGCTCCCGCGGGGAAGAGGCTACGCGAAGGGTCCTCGATACGACAGGCCGGACGCGTCCATTCACCTTGGATTCATTGGGACAGCAAGACCGCGACAGCTGCCTGTTCTATGCGCAGAATCTATTGACTTACAGTATCCGTCAAAAGGAGCAGCTGGTTCGTGACAGTACGCATTACGCGGAGACGGCGGCCCTCCTGAAATCCACCTACGACTATGCGCAGCAGCGGTACAAGAACGTTCAGAACAAGATTTTCATCGATGGACAGACCGACTACTGGACGATCCTCACTTCCTTCCCGCGGTACTGGCGGCAGGCGGTGACCGATGCGCATGACAAGTATAGCCCGGATGCCCTGAACGGCGTCCGCAGCCAGTGGCGCGGGCCCATGGTCACGGGATTCTCCCTCTTCGTCCTGGTGTATCTGGTGATTGCCGCCCTGCTGAGCCTGGGCATCGTATCGTTCCTGGTCAGGAACGTCCCGTTCTTCCGGAAGGAAACCTTTGTCCAGCACCGCTTCGAAATGACCCTGATCACGGGTGTAGTCATCTTTGCCATGTCCATCATGGTTGCGAGTGCTTTCTCGAAACAGAACTTCTTTGCCATGGCGTCGAAACTCCTCGTGGAGTTCGCCTGGATGCTGGCGGCGATCCTCGTATCCCTGGTCATCCGGCTGGAAGGAGACGCCGTCCGGAAGGGTATCCGGCTCTATGTGCCAATCCTGCTGTTGAGCCTCATCGTCATCTCGCTCCGGATCGCCTTCATCCCCAACAGTCTCCTGAACATCCTGTTCCCGCCGTTCCTGCTGCTCTTTACCCTGCTTCAGGGATGGACGCTGCGCCGGTATGCGAAGGCCCTGCCGTACTGGGATGTCATCTACGGCTGGATTTCCCTCCTGATCCTGGTCGTGACTACTGTCGTCGCCTTCTTCGGCTATGTCCTCCTCGGGGTCCAGCTCCTGATCTGGTGGATCTTCCAACTGACGCTCCTCCAGACTATTACGGCGGTATATGACCTGGTACACATCTATTACGTCCGGCATATCCGCGCCACCAAGGAGCGCTATATCGCCGACCATTCCAATCTCCCGCACCGGACGGACGAGGACCTCATCGCCGTGACCTGGCCCCATTCCTTCTTCAAGCAGGCCCTTCTTCCCATCGCCATCGTCCTGTCCGTTCCGTTCAGCCTGTACATGGCCTCCAGCGTATTTGACCTGCAGGGCGTGTTCAACGACTATTACACGTATCCGTTCCTGAATGTAACCGGATATATCCATCTGTCTTTCTCCAAGATCATCCTGGTGGTGACGCTGTTCTTCCTGTTCCGCTACCTGGTGTATCTGGGCAAGGCACTCTACCGGCTGTTCAAGGTCCGGTCCATCATGAAAGGTTCCTCCGGGCGCATGTTCCACGAGAACCAGGCCAATTTCACGCTGGTGGAGAATATGATTGCCATCGGCCTGTGGGGCGTGTATGTCATCGCGATCTTCGTGCTCCTGCAGATTCCTACGTCGGCCGTGAAGGTGATCGGCGCCGGTCTGGCAACCGGTCTCGGCTTCGCCATGAAGGATATCCTGAACAACTTCTTCTACGGGGTGCAGCTCATGTCCGGCCGTCTCCGCGTGGGTGATTTCATCGAATGCGACGGCATCCGCGGACGGGTGGACGCCATTTCGTACCAGAGTACCCAGATTGTGGCTTCCGACGGTTCGGTGATGGCCTTCCCGAATACCACGCTGTTCAACAAGAACTTCAAGAACCTGACGCGGAACCACTCCTACGAATTGCTTTCTTTCGATGTGGGTGTGAAATATGGAGTCAATGTGGACGATGTCCGCTCGGTCATCCAGGAAGCCCTGGAGCCCCTCAAGACCAAGGACGTGTACGGTCGCGACATCGTGGATCCCGCCTATGGCATCCAGGTCCGGTTCAAGGACTTCGGGGACAACAGCGTGAACCTCTCCGTGTACCAGTATATCACCGTGGACGAGCATTACACCTATCCGGCCAAGGCGAAGGAACTGATTTACAACGCCTTGAATGCCCACGGCATCGAGATCCCGTTCCCGCAGCGCGACCTTTACATCAAGTCGATGCCGGAAGGTTGAACCTTTTCCAGAAGGAGTTCGATAAGGCGGGGCTTGGCGTAGCGGTCAAGCTCCGCTTCTTGTATCCAGATATATCCTTCCGGAAGGGGAGGACGGACCGCGGGTTCCCAGATCCAGAAATCCGCGAAGAGAGTGCGGTGGGTAAGCTGGTGCTTGAAGCTGGAGACGACGAGCCGGGCGCCGTCCGGGACTTCTTCCGTGAGCCAGGGCTCCCAGAGGCCCTGCCAGATGTCGCCGGGGCCGCGGCGGTGGATGGCGGTCTGGCCTTGAAAACGCACATAGACATAAGTCAGGTGGCGCTCGACGGGTTTGCCGGCGGTTTGCTTGACGGGAAGGAAATCCACCCGTCCGCTGGCAAATGCTTGGCAATCAGCTTGTAACGGGCAAGTCATGCAGCAGGGATTCACCGGCGTGCAGCAGGTGGCGCCGAAATCCATCATCCCCTGGTTGAAGGCGGCAGGGGAGTCTGCCGGAAGCAGCCGCTGCGCCAGGGCGGTGAATTCTTTTTTGGCCGCCGTACTTCCCACCGGGGTGGCGATGCCGAAGTAGCGGGACAGCACCCTGTACACGTTCCCGTCCAGCACGGCCGCAGGCAGTCCGAAGGCGATGGAGCCGATGGCGGCGGCGGTGTAATCGCCCACGCCCTTGAGCGATCGGATGCCTTCCAGCGTGGAAGGAAAACCGCCCATGGACACGATCTGTTTCGCGGCGGCATGCAGGTTCCGGGCCCGGGAATAGTAACCGAGGCCCTGCCAGAGGCGAAGGACTTCATCCTCAGTAGCGGCAGCCAGTTGTTCGACGGTGGGGAAACGCTCGAGGAACCGCTCCCAGTAGGCGCGCCCCTGCGCCACCCGTGTCTGCTGGAGAATAATTTCGCTCAGCCAGACGGCATAGGGATCCCGGGTCCTCCGCCAGGGAAGGTCCCGCCCGTTCAGGGCATACCAATGCAGAATGGTCTCGGAAAATGTCATTTCGGATGCAAATGTAGCGAAATCCCGTAAAAATTGCTATCTTGCTTTTCGTAAAACGAACGGACTATGCAGTGGGACAAGGATTACCTGAAGCGGACATTCCGCTATTACGCAAATATTTACGACCATATCGACACGGATGACGCCGCGCAGCGGATCAAAAGCGCCATCTGGTTCCGCGGCCCCAATGTCTGGATCCTCGCATTCTCCATCGTCATCGCTTCCGTTGGCCTGAACGTAAACTCGACAGCGGTCATCATCGGCGCCATGCTTATCTCCCCGCTCATGGGGCCGATCATCGGCCTCGGCCTCGCCCTCGGGACGAACGACGTGGACCTCCTGAAACTGGCTTTCAAGAATCTTCTGGTGATGGTTCTCATCTCCCTGGCGGCATCGACCCTGTTTTTTCTCCTTTCCCCGCTCAACCTGACGAATCCGACGGAACTGGAGGCCCGGACGAGCCCGACCATCTATGACGTCCTCATTGCCCTGTTCGGCGGTCTGGCCGGCATCCTGGAGAACAGCCGGAAGGAACGTGGTACCGCCATTGCGGGCGTTGCCATCGCCACCGCCCTCATGCCGCCGCTGTGTACGGCCGGTTACGGCCTGTCCTGCCTGAACGCGCATTTCTTCTTCGGGGCGCTTTACCTGTTCATCATCAACACCGTTTTCATCACCCTGGCCACTTTCGTGATGGTGAAGTATCTGCGTTTCAAGACAGTGACCGGCCTGGATCCGGCCCTCGTCTCCAAGCGGCGCAGCCTGATTTCCACCATTATCCTCATCGTCGTGATCCCGAGCCTCTTCTCCGCCATCGGCATGGTCCGGGACAACAATTTTGAACGGAACGTGAATGCTTTCGTTCAGGAAAACAAACTCGTATCCCGTTCCTATATCTACGATTACCGGATCTACAGCGACCATGGCCGGAAGGTGGAGATCTCCCTGACGGGCGAACCGATGTCCTATGAGACCCAGACGGACTTTTTCGCTTCCGCCCTGGCCCACCACATCAAGTCCGATCAGATCGTCATCAAGGAACACGCACTGGGGATGACCGATGAGGAAATGAACCAGATGATCCGGGATATCTATGACCGGACGGAACAGGAACTGGCAGAAAAAGAAGCGCAGCTGGACCGGATCCAGCAGCGCCTCGATTCGCTGTCGCGTCTGGTGGAGTCCCTCGTCGTGGATCCGACCGTTCCGATCGTTCCCGCCGGGGAGTGACTCTTACTTGAAACTGGAACCTCCCAGGAACTCCCGCAGGAGGGACGTGGCGGGGATTTCCTTGTCGGAAACCGGCGTAAAGTAGTGGATGAACTTCAGGAGCCGGTGCGCCTCGGAATACTCGGGGCAGTTCTGGGGGACGCTCCGCAGGATGGGCTCCGCGTGATTCTTCAGGACGGCGAACTCGATGAGGTAGGCCGAGTTGAACATCATGTCGGCCGTTTCCTGGAAAGGATAGATCCACTTCTCTTCGGCGCTGCGCACGTTCGGCCACTGGCTGATGGATTCCCGGGCCGTGAAGGCGCCCTTGTTGTAATCGCGGACGATCCGGCGCAGCAGCCGGTTGTCGCTCGTCGGGATCCAGTTGTGGTTGTCCAGCAGGATGCCGGTGAGGGTGTTGATGAAGATCTTGAACTTGGACGCGTCGGGAATCTCCGCGGTCAGGCCCGGGTTCAGGGCATGGATCCCTTCAATGATGAGGATACTACCCGGTTCCAGCTTGATTTTCTTGCCGTTATACTCCCTGAGGCCCGTAACGAAATTGAACTCCGGGACGCTGACTTCCTCACCCGCAAGCATCTTCATGATGTCGCTTTCCATGAGGGCATGGTCCACCGTGTCGAAATTGTCGAAATCGAAGCTGCCGTCGGGGAAACGCGGCGTTTCCAGCCGGTTTACGAAATAGTCGTCCGTGGACATGGACAGGGGCTTCAGGCCGCAGGCTTTGAGTTGGATGGAGAGCCGTTTGCAGAAGGTGGTTTTCCCGGAAGAGGAAGGACCGGTGATGAGCACCACCTTCACGGGATCCTCCGCCCGGTAACGGCGGTCGATTTCCTCGGCGATCTGGACGATCTTCTTTTCCTGGAGGGCTTCCGCAATCTGGATCAGTTCGCTGGCGTGTCCCTCGATGATGGCGTGGTTCACGTCGCCGACCGTGTTCAGGCCCATGATGATGTTCCACCGGAGGTTCTCCTTGAACATCCCGTAGGTCTTAGGCTGGTCCACGAAGGGTGCCAGGACAGACGGATCGTTCCGGTCGGGAACCCGGAGAAGGATGCCGTCATAGTAGGGCTGGATGTCCCATACAGTCAGGTAACCGGTTGAGGGAACGAGTTTTCCGTAATAGTAATCGGAGGTGTTGTCCAGCGTGTAGTAGTCCGTATAGGCTTCGCCGCTCGTTTCCAGGAGCCGCACTTTGTCGTCATAGCCGGCTTTCCGGAATTCCCGGATGGCGCGCTCGGTCTGGACGTCGTACCGGTGGAAGGGAAGGTCTTTCCGGACGATTTCCTGCATCTGCGCCTTCAGGAGGGTGAGGTCCTCGGGCGTGAGGTCCGTATCGTCCGCTTTCCGGAGGTGGCAGAAGAATCCTCCCGAAATCGGATGCTCCATGAACAGGCGGCTCCCCGGAAAGACGTCCGTCGCGGCCTTGAAGAGCAGGAAGCAGAGCGAACGGCAGTACACCCGGGCGCCGCTCGACTCCCGGACATCCATGAATTCGATGTCCTTGTTCTGATAGACCTTGAACTTGAGTCCCTGGGAGACATTGTTCACCTTGGCGGAGACGATGGGGTAGGGACGTTCGAAGTCGAAATCCTCCAGCATCTGGGCGAGGGAAGTCCCCTCCGGATACTTGCGGGAGGTCTTCGTGTTCTTGCAGTAAACCTGGAGCATGGCTTATTCCTTGATCGGGGTGGCGTGGTTGACGGGCAGGGAGAAAGCGATGCCCTGGGCTTCGGTGGTCAGCCCTCCCTGCTTGTACACGGCCTTCATGACATCGTCCTTGATGGCCTTGGGGACCAGGATCATGAGGAGTTCCTTGTCCGGCTGGACGGTGATGTTGAAGAATTCCTCGGATTCGGGATTGGCCGATCCGCGGGCGCGGAGGATCGTTCCTCCTTTGGCACCCGCCGCCCGGGCCGCCTCCATCACGTTTTGCGAGAAGCCTGCATTCACGATGCAGACGACGAGTTCGAATTTGCTCTCTGCCATATTATTCTTTCTCTTTGACGGTTCTCTTGTCGTTGCTCAGGAATCCATATACAAGGGTGCCGATGACGCTGGTCATCGGAACGGTGAAAGCGATGCCCTTGTAATTCTTCCCTTTCTTGAAAGTCTGGTCCAGAAGTTCGATGAGCTTTGCACTCTCATCGGCCCGGACAACACTGAGGATGAGGGACTTGGGCCTTTCTGTAAGACCCAGGTAGTTGAGAATCAGGTGCGTGGTTCCCTGGGCCGGAAGTGTCAGGTGGACGTTGGCCTGGTAAGACTGGATGAGACTGGTGAAGTAGGCGGCCTTGTCGTTGTGGACGATGGCCATGACGACTTCCAGCTTCATCGGGGCGATATTCCTGGTGTTTTCCATGGGCTTACTCGAAATAGATGATCTGGTCGTCCGAGGCGGCGAGGATGCGCTGTATGGCGGCGTTGTCCCGGCTGCGGACCTTGAGGACGGACCGGAAACCAAGGGTCTGGATCGTGATGAGCGGGGTCATCGCCACCATGGCCACGACGCCGAAGGCGAAGTCCAGCACGGCCGTTTCGCCCTGGAGGGTGCTGCAGGCGCCCACGACCAGAGGGAGGATGAAACTGGAGGTGAGGGGACCGCTCGCGACGCCGCCGGAGTCGAAGGCGATGGCGGTATAGAGTTTCGGAACGAAGAACGAAAGCCCCAGCGAAAGCAGGTAACCGGGGATGAGATAGTAGAGCAGCGAGAAGCCGTAATAGACTCGGATGACCGAGAGCCCGATGGAAACTCCCACGCCCACGGACAGGGCGGTCATCATCTGCCGCTTGGAGACTTCTCCGCCGGTGATCTCCGCCACCTGGTTGTTCAGGACGTGGACGGCCGGCTCAGCCAGGACGACGACCATGCCCAGGACGAAGGCGAAGACGATCAGGATGACCGGATTGAACGCGGCGAGCTGGGTTCCGATCTTGAATCCCACGGGCATGAATCCCATCGCTACGGCCGCGAGGAAAAGGACCAGTCCGAGGAAGGTATAGACGATACCGAACAGGATCTGGATGATCTTGGTGGAAGGAAGCTTCAGGATGGTGAACTGGAGAATGAAGAAGAACAGGACCACGAGGACCAGGGATTTCCCCACCTCCAGGGCAATTATCCCGAGCAGCCCTCCCAATCCCTGGTCCAGGACCGTGTCCATGGAATAGTCCGGAACGGCGAAGACAAGGTCTCCCTGGGCCGTCAGGGACAGCAGGAGGACGGCTGCGATGGGTCCCACGGAGCACAGGGCGATGAGGCCGAAACTGTTCTCACTGGCGTTCCGGCCGCCCACCGTCAGGGCGATGCCCACGCCCAGGGCCATGATGAACGGCACGGTGATGGGACCGGTGGTCACGCCGCCGGAGTCGAAGGACAGGGGCAGGAAAGAGCCTTTCCCACTGTCGATGAGGACGGCGGCAATGCTGAAAAGGACCATGTAGCAGAACATCAGGATCTCGGTGAGGTCGCTGTGGAAAATGATCTTCAAGACGGCCAGGAGCAGGAAAAAGCCCACGCCGACGCCGACCGTCAAGATGAGCAGCGTCCCGTTCATGACGGCCCCTACCTGGCCGGCAAGGACCGAAAGGTCGGGTTCCGCTATGGTGATCAGCAGGCCCATCAGGAAGCAGATGGACAGCAGGATACCCAGTTTCCGGGATTTGGTGAGGCCTTCTCCGATGTACTGTCCCATCGGGGTCATGGCCATGTCGGCCCCCAGGTTGAAAAGGCTGATGCCGATGATCAGCAGCAGCGCGGCGGCGCCGAAGACCAGGAGTTCATGCCTGGAGATATCCACCCAGGGAGTGATCGCGAGCAGGAATACCATCAGGCTCACCGGGACCACGGAGACAAGGGATTCCTTGAGTTTTTCGTGGAGGGAACGCCACAGGTCTTTGAATAGAGGATTAGGTTGTGCCATGACACAAAGATAGGAAAAACTATCGAAAATTTGTATATTTGTGCTTCAGAAGTGATCTCTAAACCGTTCGTTGCTATGAAAAGGGTTATTCCATATTGGGAAAAGGGATCTGAATGGAACCAAAAGTCTTTTTCCATCCACAAACTGCAATCCCATGCTCCGATTGAAGCGACGGAGATTCCGCAGGCTTCGTTGCCGATGTTCTCCTTCCTTTTTCTGCTGGGGGGAGAAGTGCTGGCCGAAATCGACGGGAAAAACTGCCTCATCCGGGGCGGCCATTTCCTCATGATTCCGGATCACATGCCTTTTTCCATCCGTTATTTCAAGAACATCGTGGGTTATACAGGCTCTTTTGACATTTCCTTTCTCCGGGATGCGAACTATCCTTGCCTGACTTGCGGGAAACCGGTCCTCCATACTTTCTGGTTCGACGGGGCCACCATGGTAGGAGAGCTCTTAGACCAGATCGTCACGGCCTCTGTCCGCGGGGACGACGGTTACATCATCCGCGCCTTCGACCTGTTGCTTTACTCGCTGGAATTCCCGGCCAGTGGAAAGACGCACCCCATTGTGAACCGGTTCATGGAACTCATCTTCGACCGTTCCGTCCCGATGGGTTCCGTATCGGGCTATGCCGCCAAACTGGGCATCTCGCCCAGCTACCTGAACAAACTGGTCCGCACGGAAACCCGGCACAGTGCCATGGAATGGGTGGAAATCGCCCGTGTCAATTGGGCAAAGACCCTGCTGAAGGATCGGGAACGCTCCATCGCGGACATTTCTTATGCCATCGGCATCGAGGACCCGTCCTATTTTTCGCGCTTTTTCCGCAAATACACCCGCATGACCCCTTCCGAGTTCCGGAAGGAGGCTTCGATCCGGCCCGAAATCCAGGTCATGGACCTGTTCTGACCGGCCTCTTTATTTCACCAGATACTGCATCGAGATGCGCAGGACCATGTCCAACGCACCTTCCGTCGTAAGTGTTTCCAGAGGGAAGCCGAAGGCGATCGTGCGGTGCTTGCCGTCATCCAGCAGCGTAGCGGCCGGAATGGCGGTTCCGGCATAGCGGAGAAGGGTCATCGCCTTGTCCGAGGCGGGTTCGATCCCGTCGGGATTCTCCACCCGGTACACTTTGTCCGTGAACAGGCGGTTGTAGGTCATCGGGCCGCCGAACTGGACGGGCCCGCCCTCTTTCGGGACGACGATGCCGGAAACATCTCCGTAATTGGTCACCCACTTGTAGCCCAGTACGTCGCGGATGAAAGTCCGGGTCTTTTCCCGGGCCGTCTCGTTGAAAGTGACCGGATACACGTTGTCCCAGGCATCCGTGCCGATATAGGCGCCGGAAATCAGGATGCTTCCTCCCTTCTCCGCGTAGGCGCGGAGTGCGTCCTGAAGGGCGGCGGGAAACACTGTATAGCGGTCCGGGACGGCTCCGCTCCCGATTTTCGTCGTCACCTGCTTGCCGCAGATCACATCGACCGCCGCATAGGCCGACGTCTCCATCTCCGGGAAGGCGTCCACGCTGGTGGAACAGACCGTGTAGCCTGCATCGAGCAGGGAGCGCCCGTGGAGGGCGGGGTAGTCGAAGGTGTTGCCGGCGATGATCCGTCCGGCGCGGTTCGTGTACGAGCCGCCGAAACCGGGATTGTCGTCGTCGGTCCAGGCCTTGCCTCGGTCGAACTGGTTCACCTGCCCGACGAACGTGATGTCGTACCGGTCTGGTACTCCGCTGTCGATGTCATCGAAGAATCCGCCATAGGAGGGCGTGTCGATCCAGGTTGGGGCTGATATGCGTGTGAAGTTATTGACAATCAGGATATTCTTTGTGTTGTCTCCGGGCGTTCCCACCGCCAGCGTCTCGGAGGGGAAACTCTTTCCGCCCTGGTTGTAGGCGACGATCCGGAAACTGTACAGCCGGTTCTTGCGGATCGGCACGGTCACGCTCAGCCGCTTCCCGTCTTTCCGGACATCTTCCAGGATGACGCCGGTGTCGAAGGCCCCGTCGTCCTCCCGGGTATAAAGGATGTACCCGGCGGGCTTGGCCGTCGGTTCCAGCGGATCCGTCCGGTCCGTCCAGCTCAGCACGGCCTTCCCGTCCTGGATCTCGGCCCGGAACGAGGTGACCGGCAGCGGTTGCACGGTGTAATTGCATCCGTACCGGGCACTGAGGTACTTGAGGATTCCCTTGTACACCGAGCGGGAGGCCGTGAACCGGAATGTGGGGTCCAGACCGTATTTCATGTCGGCAAAGTTCTGATGGGAAAGCAGTTCCATGAGCATTCCCGGAACACCGGTCGTCCGGGATTCGCTGTAGGAACGGTCCCAGGTCTGCCGGCGGGACCATTTCGGATTGAACTGGGCCCGGATGTCGTTCACGACCTGGGTCTGGACGAGGTCCGTCAGGAGCCGTCCGTTCATCCGGGACTCTCCGTTGGGCAGTTCTTCCTTGTTCTCGCAAACAAGCGTGTAGATTCCCAGCGTACCCACGATGGAATCGTTGGGCGTTACGCCGGCATCGCTGTGGAATGCCAGGGACAGGTCGAAGGGGATCCGTCGTCCGGAGACGGAAGGATTCACGCGGGATCCGCCGGAAAGGCGGGATACCCAGCGTCCGCGCCCGGCATAGTCCCGGGTGTAGTCGTCCTCCCAGTCGTCGAACTCGTGGACATCCATCCCTCCCCACTGCATGCTGTACAGGGCTCCTTCCGCAAAAGCCGGATAGCCGGAGGTCGTCCCGCCGCGCTCGATCTTGCCCATCCCGCCGCCGAAGCGGACGGCATCGGCACTGACAATCCCGCCGGAGGTGCTCTGGTTCGTCAGGAGAACATATCCCGCGTCGCCTTCGTCGAAGGTGAAGGTTCCGAGATAGACCCAGGTGGAACCTCCCATCCGCTGGTTCACGTGAAACACGCTCTCTCCGCCCATATGGTGGACGGTATAGACGGCGTCGGTCGTGCTGTTGGGGAAAGAGCGGTAGGAAACATAGACGGCATATTCTCCGCGTACCGGAATGTCGGGGCGCCAGGTGACGGTAGCCTTCCCTTCGCCGGAAGAGGTCTCGCAGATGCGGGCGGTTCCGGTCTCGAAGGGGTTCTCATAGACGTGGTACACCGGTTTCGTGTCGGAAAAACCGGGTCCGGCGGCCTCCCAGGGACCGGTTTCCTTGTAAAGCCCGGCGCGGCGCATCCTTCCGGTCCGTTCCTCCTTGAAGGACGGATCGTTGTCACAGACGACTTCCCAGCTCTGGATGTCCCGTTCGCGCGGGGTGACCACCACGGCGCCGGCGTTCTCCAGCATGGGAATCAGGTAGGGGAGGACATACCCCTGCGTGTACATGTCTTCCACGGTCCGGTGCGTGGCGGCCCGCTGCCATTCCCACCGGTCGGTCTTGGCTTCGTAGTAGCGGCCGTGGCTCTGCCAGAGGGCGATGTGCCTGCCGGAAAGTCCCCGGCTCCATTTCTCGTCGGTCCGGACGAGGGGGATGGTCCGCCCCTTCGGGTCTCCGGTCCTCAGGTCCGTTTCCACCGGACCGCCGTTCTTGCCGATCTCAGGCATCGGCAGCCGGTTCAGGTCCACTTCCTTGGCGAAGATGTCGCCCAGGGTATAGGCCCGATAAGCCGGCGGGGCCAGGCTGCGGAGCTCTTCCCGGAACCACTCCACGTCGGCCTTGCGCCAGGGAAAGTCGGACAGCTCCTGGCTGAAGTAGAAATCCAGCGTCGTTCCCCGCTTCCTGACTTTGGAAAGCTTGAGGGGGACTTTGACCCGGGTGCGCCGCTCCATGCGGGCCCGGAGGGAATCGGCCGCCACCCGGAATTCGCTGGCGGTCTGGGCATGGAGGGTCGCACTGGCGGAAAGGAGTGCAGCCAGGAGGATGGGGAGTGCTTTTCCGGTCATTTGCGTAGTTTCCGAAAGTTGATGAGCAGAACGATGAGGGAACTGATGCCGAGGGCGAGGAGGTCGGCCTTGAAATCGTTGACGTCCCCGCTCCGGTAGGTGGTGAGCCGTGCCTGGCCCACTTCCGTTCCGACAGCCAGGAGGATGCCGGCTGCGAAGGTCGCCACGGTCCCGAGGACGGAAAGCCAGGGCTTGGCGGAATACCCGTCAAACGCGAGGAAGGCGAGGATCGGGAACGGGAAGAACATCAGGAAATGGACGATCTTGTCGGTGGGGATGCCCCAGAAGGAGCGCTGTACGTCGGGCATGCCGTCGAAGTGGCCGAAGCACAGCCAGACGACGGCGGCGAGGTACAGGAAGAACGCGATCCTCGCGGCAAGCAGCCGGTTCCGCGGACTCATCCGAGGAGGAGCTCGCCGAAGAATTCCGGCCGGTGGAAGTCAGGGGAGGGCGTGCCGACGGGATTCCAGCTCACGAAATGCGGATGGGCGGTCTTGTCTCCGCACTTGTAGAAATTGCCGCGGACCGCCTTCGGAAGGTTCTCCGGGTCGATGCCTATGAGTTCGAAGGGAATCACGACCGTGACGCGCCAGTTCCAGATGCCGCCGTCGTACTCCTGAGGCCCTTCGAACTGCGCGGTCCGGATGATTTCCTCCATCTCTTCGGCAGGGCGTTTGACCCGGTTCTCCCGGCCCGCACCCTTGGCGGCGAGGACCTTTCCGAGCGGATTGATTTCGAAGTTATAGTATTCGGTTCCATCGGGATTCCCGAGGAATACTTCCACGCAACTGTCTTCCCACTGGCGGCCGTTGTCCTCCGTATTCTGGGCCCGGAGGTCCAGTCCGCTCACGCGGAAATCCACGATGAGGCCCTCCTCCGTCCGGGCGATGCGGCCGGCGCAGAAGGGAGCGTAAGGGAAGTCGGCCGGCCAGTTGACCTGGTCCACCTGGAAGCGGGCGCCATGAAGTTCAAGGGCGGTGTCGAGGTCGAGTTCCTCGAAATCGGCGATAAGGGGTACGCGTATCTGTTTCATAAGGATTGCATGTCGTTGAGTTTCTTGTAATAGCCGTCCAGGGCGATGAGCTCTTCGTGCCGTCCGCGTTCGACCACCTTCCCTTCGTGCAGGACGATGATTTCGTCGGCATTCTTCACGGTGGACAAGCGGTGGGCGATGGCGATGGTGGTCCGGGTGCTCATCAGATGGTCCAGGGCGTCCTGGACGATGCGTTCGGATTCGGTGTCCAGGGAGGCGGTCGCCTCGTCCAGGATCAGGATGGGCGGGTTCTTGAGGATGGCCCGGGCGATGGAAAGACGCTGCCGCTGGCCGCCGGAGAGTTTCGTTCCCCGGTCGCCGATGTTGGTCTGGTAACCTTCCGGCTTTTCCATGATGAAGTCATGGGCATTGGCAATCTTCGCCGCGGCGATGACCTCCTCCTCGGTGGCGTTTTCCACACCGAAGGCGATGTTGTTGAAGATAGTGTCGTTGAACAGGATCGGATCCTGGTTCACATTGCCCATGAGCGAGCGCAGGTCCTTGACCTTTAGCTTTTTGACATCTTTTCCGTCGATGGTGATCCGGCCGCCTGTCGCGTCATAGAAACGGGGGATGAGGTCCACCAGGGTGGACTTGCCGGCGCCGGATTCGCCCACGATCGCGACCATCTTCCCACGGGGGATTTCCAGGTCCACGCCCTTGAGCACTTCGCGTCCGCTTTCGTAGGAAAACTGGACCCCCTCGAAGGCGATCCTGTCCTTGAATTCCTGGATGCCGGCGGCGTCCGGGGCTTCCTGGATGGGGTTCTCGGCCTCCAGGATGCGGTTGATGCGCTCCATCGACGCGAGTCCCTTCGGAATGCCGTAGGTGGCGCGGGAGAGTTCCTTGATGGGCTCGATGACGGAGTAGAGGATGATCATGAAGAAGATGAACTGCGAGGCGTCCATGAAGCTTCCGCCGAAAAGCCCTTTTCCCCGGATGATCAGGTAGCCGCCAAAGGCCAGGACCGCCATGATCATCACGGTTCCCAGGAATTCGCTCACGGGATGGGCCGACGCCTGGCGGGTGTTCACCCGGTTGATCTTCCGGCGCATCCGGTCGGTGACGCCCTCGAAGCGGTCGGACATCTTCTTCTCGGCGTTGAAAGCCTTGATGACGCGGAGGCCGCCCAGGGTTTCCTCCACTTGGGCCATGGTGTCGCTCCAGAGGGTCTGCGCCTCCAGGGACTGCCGCTTGAGCTGTTTGCCGATAACGCCCATCACCCAGACGAAGGCGGGGACGAAAGTAAGCATCACGAGCATCATTTCCGGACTCAGGAACACCAGGAACCCGAAATAGAGGACGATCAGGATCGGGTCCTTGATCAGCATCTCGATGGAAGCGGTGATGGAGGTCTCCACCTCGTTCACGTCGCCGCTCATCCGGGCGATGATGTCGCCCTTGCGTTCCTGGGAGAAGAAGCCGATGGGCAGGTTCAGGATCTTGTTGTAGATGCGGTTGCGGATGTCCTTGACGATGCCGGTGCGGATCGGGATCATCACGGCGGCGGAGCCGAAGTAGCAGGAGGTCTTGAGCGCCGTGAAGAAGATCATGACCGCGCACAGCAGCAAAAGGGCCGTGACGGCTCCGTGCTGGGCGGAAAAGTCGGATACCAGCCAATAGGCGTTGTTGACCAGGATGTCCTTGAAGGAATACCCTTCCGTTCCCCAGGGGATGAATTCGTACTGGGCCGTATCCAGCCGGAACAGGATGTTCAGCAGGGGGACGATCACCGCAAAGGAGAAGATATTGAAGATGGCCGACAGAATGTTCAGGAGGACCGCCCCCGCGAGATAGGGCTTGTAGGGGGAGGCATACTGCCTCATCATCTTGATGAATTCGCGCATCCTTCGCTTTGATTTGTTATCTTACAAAGTTAACTATTTTCACTATCTTTGCAAAGAATAAGACTTGACAGATGGCCCAGATTGACTTCATCATCCCCGTCCGGAACGTGGATACGCTGCACCGGACGCTATCCATGCTCGCCTTCCAGAAGGATCACGGTTTCCGCGCCCATGTCGTGGACCTGACCGGCTCGTCGGCCTCCAGCGCGATGGCGGCGGAGTTCGACACGCGGATTCCCGTCGATGTCGTGGAGGTGGAAATAACCGGAGAGCCTTTGTACCAGCAGCTTCTGGCTGCCGTCCCTTCGGCGGAGTGGGTCTGTTTCCTGAGCCCGGACGTGGACCTGACTCCGACCAGTGTCAAGCGGATGTCCCGCTGCATCGACGACCATGACGGTTACGATGTCTTTCACTGGAATCTGGCGGAGCCTTTCCGGAAATACAGACTCAAAACCCGTCCGGACAAGCTGTTCACCCTGCTGTATGTCGATGGGGGAGTCGCCCCGCTTTCTTCCTTCGTCTTCCGGGCCCAGGCACTTCGGGAGGCCTTCGAGGCCGATCCGGAGGCGGCCTGCATGGACCTTTCCACCGTATTCGCCGGTGCGAAGAAGACCGCGATCCGTTCCGTCCGCTGGGAGCGCATCGGTTACAAGGCCCCGGCCGTTTCCGATGACCCGTCCCAGGTGGAAAAGGATGTCCGTGCCCGCCTCTCCTTCTTCCAATGGTCGGAGCGCTACTTCGGGGAGGAGCATCCCCTGGGCACCGGCGACCGCCTGAAGCTCTATGCCACGGAGCTGGCCCGCCTCTATCCGAGCTTCACCTATGAAGAGCTGAAGGAGAACCTGAACAGCTTCCCGCTGGTGAACGGACCCATCCGGAAAATGCGGGCGGCATCGGCCTTGAAAGCGGCCTTGAAGGTCCGTCAAGAAAGTTTGAAATAAAATTCTTGCTTTTTCGGAAAAGAATACCGATATTTGCAATCCCTTTCGGGGGACCTCTGGATGTAGCGCAGTTGGTAGCGCACCTGGTTAGGGACCAGGAGGTCGCTGGTTCAAGTCCAGTCATCCAGACACAAGGGCAGGCTTCGGCCTGCCTTTTTTGTGTCTGGCCGCCTGGAGCTTGAACCCTATCTACCGGCCTTTTGAGGGGGCTCTGCCCCCTAATACCCCCGCGGCTCCCGACCTATAAGTCCTCGTTCCTCGGACCCGGTCTCCGCCGGGCGCTCTGATGAGCGCCTTACTCCGTGAAAACTTAAAGAGCACCGATAGGCCCTGGAACGCCGTAGAATGCGGTTGAGTGCTCTTCAGCCTATTCCTGGAAGGTGCCTGAAGAGCGGTGATCCTTGATATAGCTCGTCAGGGGCGGATTGCCGCTCTTCAAGTTTTCACGATAGGGGGGCGGGGGTGAGTCCGGCTTTCAGAAACAGACCTGGAGCGGTAGGATGATCGCCGAAAAAACGTTATTTTTGTAGGTACACTAAAGGATTACCATGGGAAAAGACAGATTTGACATCAAGGAGAAGGAGGGCATCAGCCTCATGACGGATGCCGTCGTCATCGTGGACAAGGAAACGGGGGTGAACTACCTCTATGTGCACCGTGGCTATGGCGGCGGGCTCACGCCGCTGCTGGATGCGGACGGGAAGCCGATCGTCACGAAGGACGGCTATACGAAATAAGCCTGATCGCCCGGGTTGGACAGGGTCAATAGGGGAGAGTGTCGAGGTGTCCATGGACCACCTCGAGAATCTTCCGGCAGGAATCCTGTGTGTTGGCCGCTACGACCATCGAGGGGCGGTAGAGCGAGGGAGCGTTTCCGTCGAAGCCGGCAAGCGTTCCGCCCGCTTCCGTCAGGATGAGCGAGGCGGCTGCATAGTCCCAGGGCATCAGCCGCATCTCGAAATAGAGTTCGGCCTTGCCGGCGGCCATGAGGCAGAGTTCCACGGCGGCGCTTCCTGTGCGGCGGACGTCGTTGCAGTCCATGTACAGGTCGTAGATGATGTCGCTGCAGGTTTTTGCGAATTCCTTCCGATAGGTGGACATGGCCGTGAAAAGAAGCCCTTCCTTGAAGGAACGGTCCGATACCCGGATCGGCGTCCCGTTGCAGAAGGCGCCTTTCCCAGCTTCGGCGGTATAAAGTTCACCGCGCCAGGGGCTGTAAACGACCCCGAAAAGCGGCTTCCCGTTCCGGATGAGGGCGACGCTGATGCAGCAGCTCGCGATGCCCCGGGCGTAGTTCGCCGTTCCGTCTATCGGGTCGATGATCCAGACATATTCATGATCGACGTCCTCCAGGTCTTCCTCCTCGCAGAGGAAGCCGCTCCCAGGGAAAAGTTCTGCCAGTCTTCTAGTCAGGAAGTCCTGTACGGCCACGTCGGAGGTCGTCACGATATTCTCCAGGGTTCCTTTTTCCTTCACGGAGAATCCGTCCCGGACCATCAGGCGGGATGCCTCCCGGACTACATCGACAATCTGTTCCAGTGTAATAGGTTCCATCTCTTTGTTTCAAGTGTTTATCATCCGGCTCAGTCGAAGGCGAGTCCGGAATAGCGCCGGATATACAGGTGATCCAGGGTACCCTTCCCTTCGCGGGTGACCAGGAAACGGACGAGTTCGGCGATTTCCGCGGGCTGGATCAGTTCCTCCGTGTCGATATCCGGCCGCATCCGGGTGACCATGTCCGTGGCAACCCCGCCGGGACTGATGAGGTGAACCCGGATGCCGTAGGGCTGGACTTCCTTCGCAAAGACTTTCGTGAACCCCGCCAGGGCATGCTTGGATGAGGCGTAGGCCGACTGGTGGACATACCCCTTGAACCCGACGACGGAGGAGATGTTGATGACGACGGGATGGGCGGATTCCTTCAAATAGGGGAGCGCCTCCTTGCAGAGGAAGAAGGGTGCCTTTGCATTGACGGCAAAGATCTGATTCCACTGTTCGGACGTGATTTCCTCGAAGGGACCGGACTGGGACACCCCTGCGCAATTGACCAGGACGTCCAACCCGCCGAGTTCGGCGACCGTTTCCGCAACGACAGCTGCGTAGGACTCCTCCTCGGATAGGTCCGCCGGAATGGCGACGGCCTTTCCGCAGGTTTCCGGGAGGGATGCGATGGTTTCCGCAAGGGCTTCTGCACTCCGTGCGACAAGTGCCAGGTCATACCCGAGCGAGGCGAGTTCTTCTGCGATGGCTTTCCCGATACCGCGGGAGGCGCCGGTGACAAGTGCGACCATAGTTATTGGATTGCTTTATCGTTTCAATCATTCAAAGATACGAGAAATATTCCTTATATTTACATCGCTTTATCCTTTACTTGGAATGACCATGAAAAAGTATTTGTTTGCGGCTGTCATCGCCTGCCTGGCCCTGTTTACTTCCTGCGGGGTGTCTCAAGTCCGTCATACCGGTGACCTTTCGGGAGGGATTTATGGTGTATGGGCCCTGGAGTCCAAGAATCAGGTCGATTACTCCGGCGTCCATTTCTACCTTTCCCTGAGCGAACCCCGGATCGCACTGGCCAAGAAAGGCAGTTTCACGCAGTTCGACCTGAAGGATGTGGATGTCGATGGCGCCCAGTTCTCCTACAACGCCTCCAAGAGACAGCTCAGCTTCACGAAGACGCTCTGGCTCACGCAAGGCCTCAAATACGAGATGCGTCTCTCCGGAACCTACAAGGTCCTGGAAATGAGCCGCTCTAAACTGGTTATCCAGAAGGAATCCCTGGGGTTGAAAACCACCTATACCTTCCGTCGCTACAGATAATTCTCACGAATCGCGCCGGACCCCGCCGAGGCGGTCGGCCCACCGTTCGGTGAAGAAGCGGAAATAGGAAATGGACCGGAGGGGCGTCCACCAGGCGGCCCAGAGGAGGGAGGGGAGGCCGACGAAGGGAAGGTACAGGGGCCCCAGCAGGAGGGACTGCCGGGTGTGGCCCCATTCGTGCTTCTCCGTCTTCCCGTCGTAAGCCAGATACCGATCATTCAGAATGATGTGCCGGCCAAGGGAGATGCCGCCACGCATCCGGGAAGCGTAGTGGAGCCGGGTCCCTTTATAATCAAAACTCCGCTCCGGCTTGAAAACAAGGACCAGCAGCGCTCCCAATAGGTTCTGCGGGAGCTGCCAGAGATAGAGAAGGATGTCCGATGCCTTTGCCATCGGCCCTGATCCTTTCAAAAAACGAACCAATTCCCGCCACTTTGTCAGTCCCCGGATGGATGGACCGACTTTTGATGGAAAGGGTCCCGAACCAAAGATATGGAATAGATATGGGTGCAGCCAAATGGATCGCCGGATTTCTCGGATGGGCCGCCTGGGGACCGATCGGAGGACTGATCGGATACTTCCTCGGGAAGGCCGTGGACGAATATATCGACATGTCACGGCAGTTGCCTCCGGGCGGCGGGAGTTACACGGACCGCCAAACCGGCAGTAACCCGGCCGGTGGCTACCGGCGAACCTCCGGGACACGCGGATATACGGCGCAGGAGCAGCGCAACAGCTTTTTCGTGAGCCTGCTCGTCCTGTCGTCCGCCATCATCAAGGCCGATGGGAAAACGCACCCGAAAGAACTGGCGTGCGTCCGCGATTTCTTCCGCAGCAATTTCGGAGAGCAGGCGGCTACGGAGGCGATGCAGATCCTGGACCGGCTGAACAGCCAGCAGGTGAACATTTACCAGGTGGGCGACCAGATCGCCTCCAACATGAATTATTCCCAGCGCCTGCAGCTGTTCCATTACCTGGTCCAGATCGCGACCTCCGACGGCGAGTTCGCCACCTCCGAAAAAAGCGTCCTGGAGGCCATCGGAACGGTCATCCGGCTCAATAAGGGCGATACGGATTCGGTCATCGCCATGTTCTACAAAGGGGATACGTCGGCCTATACCGTCCTGGAGATCTCTCCTTCCGCCACGGACGACGAGGTCCGCGCTGCCTATCGCCGGATGGCGATGAAGAATCATCCGGACCGCGTGGCTACCCTGGGACCGGAGGTCCAGAAGGCCGCGGCAGAGAAATTCCGCCAGGTCCACGAGGCCTACGAAACCATCAAGAAACAGCGCGGAATGAAGTAACCGCTCAGATTACCCGGACAAGATAATGGAAGATGGCGAGGACGCGGCGGCGGAAGATGCCGTAGTCCAGAGAATCCGCGTCGTCATCGGCCTTGTTGTTGCGGAGGGTGATGCCGGAAGTGAACATCACGGAAGGGATGCCGTGCTCCAGAAACGGTTTCTGGTCGGAAATGGAGCGGTAGAAAACGCGGGTGAAATCCTTGCTTCCGTAATAGTCGAACCCGAGGTCCAGGCCGATGCCGGTGTTCATGTTGGCGATCATCAGCGCATCGCGCCTTCCGTTCTCCGGTTCGCACAGCATGATCAGGTAATCGGGCCGGGAAGGACGCAGGGGGGCCTCCGTTCCGCCGATCTGGTCGATATTGACCATCCGGTCGATCTCCTTCGGAGAGATGACATGCCCGTTCCGCGGGTCCGTCAGGAGCCCGCCGGCAATTTCGTTCCACAGGTGGTGGGAACCGCCCAGGCTCTGCTCCTTGGCATCCAGGGCGACGAAAATGAGCGTATGGGAATAAGTCCTTCCGAGCTCTTTCAGATGCTGGAACATCCGGGCCAGGGTGGTCAGGGCGGCAACGCCGGAAGCATTGCTGTCCGCTCCCGGATACAGGGTTCCCTGCAGGGTGCCGATATGGTCGAAGTGCGAGGCGATGACCACATACCGGTCGCCGGTGCCGGGGAAAAAGCCCACGACATTGTGGCCCGTCTTTCCGGCCATGGTCCGGAATCCGCGGAAATAACCGTCCCGGGAAGGCAACAGGCCGCTTCCGGCAAACTGGCGTCCGATGCCGGCCACGGCCCAGGTGGCACCCGGGGTTCCGGTTGCCCGGCCGCCGCACATCGTGTCCGTCAGGAATTCCACCCGGGCGCGGAGCGCCTCTTCGGTGGCGATGGATTCCGCATTGCGCGCGCTGATCACATATCCTTTGGGTTGCGCCTGGGCGACAAACGCCGACAGGAGCAGAGAGAGTCCGATATGAAAAAAATTAACCTTCATCCGAGCAACGGGCACAATTAATGCTTATCTTTGCATAATTGGTGCGAAATTAGCCATTTCACGCGTCATTTGAAAATTTTTTTGGATGAGGAGTCTGACCAAACTGTTTCTGACCATCGTCGCCGTCCTGTGTTTCGGGCTTTCCGCCCGGGCGCAGTACGACAAGGACGTGTTCATGTTCCGCGGTCGTAACGCGCTGTCGGAAGGACACTTGTCGGAAGCTGTCTCGCATTTCAACATCCTTGCCCAGCTGGATTCCACGGACTATTGGACCTTTTTTTACCGGGGAATCGCCAAATACAATCTCGGTGACATCCGCGGCGCCCGGGCGGATTTCAACACGGCGGTCAGGCTGAATCCCATTTTTACGTCCGGCTACCATTACCGCGCCATCACTTCCAGTCGATTCGGAGACTATGAAGATGCCCTGAAGGATCTGGAAAAAGCGATTTCGCTCCGTCCCGGCTCGGCCGGTCTCTATTTCACGCGGGGAGTCACCTACTTCCTGAGCCAGCAGTTCGAGCCAGCGGTCAAGGATTTCGACAAGTATATCCGGCAGGAGCCCCGGGATCCGTCGGCCTATCTGAACCGGGGCGCCTCCTATCTGTTCCTCGGGGATACGCTCAAGGCCGTCAGCGACTATAACCAGGCCATCAAGATCGATCGTTTCGAGCCGGAAGGCTATATCCGGCGGGGACGTCTCCTTGCCACGCAGGGGGATTACGAAGGGGCTATCAAGGATATGAACAAGGCCATCGAACTGGACAGCACCAATACGCTGGCCTATTTCAACCGGGCGATCCTCCATTCCGAGCAAAGCCACTTGAACGAGGCGATGGCGGATCTCAACACGGTCCTCCGCCATGAACCCGGCAACGCCCTCACCCTCTACAACCGGAGTCTCATCCACGCCCAGGTCGGGGATTTCCCCGCCGCGCTGTCGGACATGGACCGGGTCATCAACATCAACCCCAACAACGTCCTGGCCTATTTTAACCGGGCCGGCTTCTTCCTGGAGATGGGCCGCTGGGACGATGCCCTGGCGGATTACAACAAAGCCATCGAACTGTATCCGGACTTTGCCAAGGCCTATATGAACCGCGCCTATGCGGAACTCCAGCTGGGCATGAACCGGGCTTCCCGCGAGGATTACAAGACCGGACGGCGGAAAGTCGCCGAGTACCGTGCCAAGAATGCCGCCGGCGAGGCCGAATTCGCCGATACGACCAAGAAATACAGCTCCCTCCTTGCCCTGGATGCGGAATTTGCCAAACACGACTTCGAGGACGAAATGCTCCAGCACCGCGATGTGGACATCAACCTGAAACCCCTTTACAAGTTTGTCCTGACATCGGACCGGGACCGGGTGAACTACGCCCTGGAACGCCGGTACGAGAATCCGCTCCTGGACCGCTTCTGCGCGTCGCTTCCGCTCCCCGTGACGGTGACCTCCGATGCGGCTTCCGTTCCCAAGCCGGCCCAGGAAGAGCTGGACCGCATCCTGTATGGAGGCATGGAGGAGGGCCCGTCCCGGGAATTCCTTCTGGCCCTGTCGGAGATCGACCAGAAGCAGTATAATGCGGCCCAGAGCCATTATGACCGGGCCATCGAAGGGGAGGGGGACCGCTACGAACTCTTCTACCGGGCGTTCTATTACATGAACAGGGCTGTCCTCCGGGCGGAGATGATCGATTTCATCGCTTCCATCGAATCCAATGTCCAGACCCTGACCATGGATGACAAGGGCAATACCCGCGCCCGGGTCCGGGAACAGGTCACGAGCCACTACGATTATTCCGAGGCCCTTGCCGACATGGAACAGGCCGCCGCCATCCAGCCGGCCCTTCCTTATATCCAGTTCAATCTGGGGAACCTCTATTGCCTTTCCTCCCAGCTGGTCAAAGCCATCGAATGCTATGGGAAGGCCATTGCCCAGTATCCTTACATGGGGGATGCCTATTTTAACCGGGGACTCGTCCTCATCTACCTGAAAGATAAGGAGAAAGGCTGCATCGACCTTTCCCGTGCCGGTGAACTCGGCCTCGAAGATGCCTACAACGTCATCTCCCGGTACTGTGAGGAGGAGCGTAGATAATGCGTTTCCTGAGTTTTTCCAGCGGCAGCTGCGGCAATTGCTATCTGCTTCTCCATGAGGAAGATGGATGCGCCGTGTCGGGTGTCCTGATCGATGCCGGCGTCAGCATCCGCCGGATGAAGAGGATCCTGGAAAGCGACGGACTGGATTTCGACTGTTTCCAGAGCGTCCTCATCACCCACGACCATGGGGACCATATCCGGAACCTGGGCTCTATCTGCAAGCGTCTCTCCAAGCCGGTTTACACCACCGGTATCCTGCAGGATGCCCTCGCATGGCATCCCTTTACCCGCAGCGAGATCGGAGGATGCAGGCGGGATCTGCAGGCCGGCGTCTGGAACCCGGTCGCAGAGGGTTTCGAGGTCCAGTATTTCGAGGTGCCGCATGACGCCACACAGACGGTAGGGTACGCCATCCGCTGCGAAGGGCGCCTGTTCGTCCTCATGACCGACCTCGGGCATGTGACGGACGAGGCCATGCAGTGGGCCTCGCAGGCCGATACGGTGGTGGTGGAATCCAATTTCGATGTGGACATGCTTCTGGGCGGGAGCTACCCGCATGTCCTGAAAATGCGTATTTGCCAGGGCGCCGGCCATCTCTCCAACGATGCCTGCGGTGATGCCATCCGGCGTTTCATGCACCCCGGCCTGAGGAATCTCTTCCTGTGCCACCTGAGCGGCAATAACAATACCCCGCGGCTGGCTTATGACCATGCCTGCGGGGTACTTCAGGAACTGGGTGTCGAACCGGGCACCGTTCATCTGCGTGTGCTGGAGCGGGGGATTCCCTCTCCGCTGCTCACGCTGTAAAAAACTAGCGTTCGTCCACGATTTTGACGCCGGGATAGTCGGCCTGGTTGAAGGTGACTTCCTTTTCGGAGACGTTGAAGTCCAGGTTGCGCATGGTGATGGTGATTCCGGTCACCTTGGCGCTCAGGCTGAGGGGCATGTAGGTGCCTTTGGCGACGACGAGGTCCATATTCTTGGGGTCGTCCTTGTTCGTGTTGGACCGGTTCTTCTTGCAGCGGAGATACCAGGCCTTGTCCGTCTCTTTCGAGATGGAGACGTCATATCCTTCGGTGGCGCTCTGGAACATCTTCATATTCTCCTCCTCCTTGGATTTCTGGGTCGTGTCGTGTTTCTTGATCTTGATGACTTTTTCTTTGACGTTGTACTCCCACTCCGTATCGCCATCGATGAACGTGATGATCTGTTCACCTTTCACGTTCATGTCCATCCGCATCTTTTCCCCGTAGCTTTTGACATTGGTCGAGAAGGTCCCCAGGATGGGAATCTTCATGTCCATGGTCATGGCAAAGCCATCTGTGACCTCGTACTTGTCCATGACTTCGTCCATCTTGGCGACGATCTCGTCCGCGGTCTGGGCGAATGCGGCCGTGGCCAGGACCAGGGCGCAGATGAAGGTAAGAATTCGTTTCATATTCTTTTGGTTTTTTGAGGTTTAATGCACTTGATGGAGCCACTTTCCCCGGGCGAGCCGGATGAGGAAAATGGTGCCGCGGAAGGTGAGTTCTCCGGCCATGGCGATCCAGAAACCCACCAGGCCGTAGGCCTTTACGAGGAAGATGGCCGGGATGATGCGGACGATCCACATGGACGTGAAGTTCATGACGCTCGGCCACTTGGTGTCGCCGGCCCCGACGAAAGCACCGTATGCGACGATGGAGGCGGCGTAGCCCAGCTCGGCAAAGGCTTCGATCCTGAGGACACGGGCGCCCAGGCCGATCACTTCCCCGTCGGGGGTGAGGAGGCCCATCAGCTGCGGCGCAAAGATGTACATCAGGATTGCCAGGAAGCCCATGATGACCATCGCCGTGAGGGTGGTGATCCAGGCAAAGCGCTTGGCCAGCTCTTTCCGGTTGGCGCCCACGGACTGGCCCACGAGGGCCGTCGAGGCATCTGCAATGCCGTATCCCGGCATGTAGCAGAAACTCTCGGCCGTGATGGCGAAGGAGTTGGCTGCAATGGCGATGGTCCCGAGCGGAGCCACGATGATGGTCGATGCGATATAACCTCCGCGGATGAGGATGTTCTGCAGGGCCATGGGACCGCCGATTCCCAGCGCTTTGTCCAGCACCGGCCGGGTAGGGCGGAACAATCCCTTGTCCTGCAGGAGGTTGAGTTCGGGTGAACGGACGGTGACGAAATAGAGCATCGCCGCCGCGGTGATCATTTCGGCGAGGCCGGTGCCGATGGCGGCGCCCACCACGCCCATCTTGAGGACGTAGATGAACAGGTAGTTGAAACCGACGTCCAGGATGCACATGCCGATGTTCAGGTAGCTGGGAACCTTCATGTTTCCGCTGACCTGCAGCATGGAAGCGCACATCCAGTCGATCTGCATGAAGGGCATGCAGGCCGCGACGATAAAGAAATACTTGGTCGCGTCGGAGGCGATTTCGTCCGTGCCGCCCAGCCAGTAGGGAAGCGGGCCCGCAATGGCCATGCCGATGAGCGCGATGCACCCGCTGAAGACGAGGGCGCTGACGAGCCCCTGCCGGAGCACCTCCCGGGCGGCCTTGAAGTTGTTGGCCCCGATCAGATGCGCCACCTGGACGGAGAAACCGCTGCCACAGGCCCCGCAGAATCCGCCCAGCAGCCACATGCAGGTGGATACCAGGCCGATGGAAGCGCCCGCGGCGGCGCCGAGATGGCCCACCATGGACGTGTCGATATACTGCATCAGCACGGAGGACAGCTGCGCGATGATGGCCGGATAGCTGAGCATGAGGCACAGCAGGAGCTGCTGACCCGTCGTCAGCGTCCCGCCACTGCGGATCTGAGCGAGCAGAAAATCCTTCGTACTGCTTTTTGCCATGCTACTTGAACGCGTTCATCACGCTCGAAGGTCGTCCGTCGGATGTGAACGCGCCCATGTCGTAAGCGTTCCATTTCAAGGATGTATAGACGGCCGGCTTCCATCCGCCATAAACTTCCGGCTCCCAGTAGAATACGCCCTTGCACGGCCCGATTCCCTTCACGGCCGTCATGAATTCGGACAGGATCTGGGTGGCGGTGGCTTCGTTGGCCGGAGTCTTCACCCCTACTTCCGAGATATATACGGGTACGCCGAATTTCGTTGAAAGCGCCTTGATCTGGTTGACTGCCAGCGAGTTGTATTTTTGCGGCGTAAAGGTGGATTCCGCCTGGGGATAGTGGGACAGGGCGATGGCGTCGAACTTGCCGCCGGCCGCCCGGACCTGTTCGAACCACCAGGCATTGTCCTCGTAGGCATTGTTCAGGTGCGGCATGACCACGGCCTTCGGGAAAACCGCCTTGGCGGCGTCGTACCCCGCGTTATAAAGCTGGGCAAAGTTCGCCCTTCCGTTCGGGATGTCGCCGGAGGCTGTCCAGAGCTGGCCGGCGGGCCAGAGCATTCCGTTCCGGGTTTCGTTCCCCACCTGGATCCAGGCCGGGGTGACGCCGGCGGCCTTCAGGGCTTTCAGGACATCCGTCGTATGTTCGGAAACATGTTTGGCCATCTTCGCGAGGTCCGATTTGTCGGCCTCCCAGGCCTTGGGAATGTCCTGTCGGGAAGGATCGGCGAAGAAGTCGCTGTAGTGGAAATCCACCATGACGGCCAGTCCGGCCTTGGCGGCGCGGACCGCGAGTTTCACCATGTCCTCTTTCCCGCTCCAGCCGCCCGTGGGATTCACCCAGACGCGAAGGCGGACGGAATTGATCCCTACGTCCGCGAGTACGTCCATGATGTCGGCGGCTGTGCCGTCCTGCATCTTGAAAGACTTTCCGGCGGATTCCATTTCGGACACCCAGCTGATGTCGGCTCCCTTGGCGAGGGAAGGCGTTGCGACGGGGTAATTGACAGACTCTTCGGGATTTCCATCCGTGTCGGAGGGGTTCTTGCCGCAGGCAAATGCGAGCAGGGCAAGAAGGGAAAGGGCAAAATAGCGTTTCTTCATATTTTGCAAATATACGAAGATTTCTCGACAAGCGGGAATGACAGTGGAAAACCAGTTTGAAAATGCGGGTCAGTATTCGTAGGGAGGAATTTCGCCGCGGTCGATAAGGTCGCGGAGAACCTCCATCCATGCTTGGTCCCCGGTTCCGAAGGCCGTGCGGACTTCCTCCAGGGAGTAGGGCGGCTTGATGAAGGCCTTCAGGGCGGAGGCAAGGTCCCGGGGTTTCCGGGCTTTTCCCCGGCAGATGTCGCAGCGGCCGCAGTCGGCGTTGTCCGACTGCCCGAAATAGCGCAGGAGGAACCTGGAGCGGCATTCCTCCTGCTCGGCGACGAAGTCAAGCATGGTCTGCACCCGCTCATGGAAGGCGTTGCGCAAAAGGTTGTAGCGGGCAGGGGAGAGCTTCAGGTCGCCGGGATGGCGCCGGTCATGGAGGAGATAGACGACGTCGGCCCGGTCCGCGGGAATGTATTTGATGACGTGGTTTACGGAGAGTCCGTACAGGAGCTGCCGCAGTTCCGATACCGTGATGCCGCACTTCCCGGCGATGAGGCTTTCGTCGATGGAAACGGGATAGGAGAACAAGGCGGTATAGTTCCGCATGAGGGTCTCCAGAAGCGGAACCATCCGGGAATCAGGAAGTTCCACTCCGTAGAGCTCTGTCCGGTCGATCGTGACCTGGACGCGGGTCTGGATTTCCAGGTCCTCGCTGAAGGTCCAGTGCCCCTCCCGCTCGATGTATTTGACGGCGTAGAAGACGGCGGCCTGCTGCAGGCGGAACTGGCGGCAGAAGGCCGGAAGGTCGAATTTCAGCTGACGGCCCATGCCGGCATCGTACGGGATCCCGAAGAAGATATGGACCTTGTGGTAGATGTCCTCGATGTATTCCAGGGAAGGGAAGGAGGCCCGTTCGATCTGGGAAAGGCGTTTCCCGTCGCCGCTGTTCCACAGGAGGACGGCGTAGGAAGGCAGCCCGTCCCGACCGGCCCGTCCCGCCTCCTGGAAATAGGCCTCCGGGCTGTCCGGAAGGTCGTAATGGACGACGAAGCGCACGTCCGGTTTGTCGATGCCCATGCCGAAGGCGTTGGTACACACCATGACCCGTGTCCGTCCGGCCTTCCAGTCTTCCTGACGGAGGGTGCGTACCTCGCTGGAAATCCCGGCATGGTAGAAGGACGCCGATACCCCGGCGGCCCGGAGCATCTGGGCCGTCTCTTCGGTGCGTTTCCGGTTGCGGACATACACGATACCCGTTCCGGGGACGCCGTTGCATACGGAGAGGAGTTCCCCGGCCTTGTCCTGGCATTCCCGGACGATGTAGGAGAGGTTGGGACGCTCGAAACCGGATCGGAGGAGGTTCTTTTCCTGGAATCCGAGCCGCTCCATGATGTCGTCCGCGACAGCGGGCGTCGCCGTGGCCGTGAGGGCGATGACGGGGGCCTGCACGGTGGTCCTCAAAACGCCGATCTGGAGGTATTCCGGCCGGAAATCGTACCCCCACTGCGAGATGCAGTGCGCCTCGTCCACGACGATGTAGGAGATGTTCAGGACGGAAAGGTAACTCTGGAAAAGGCGGGTCTGGATGCGTTCGGGGGAGACATACAGGAACTTGTAGTCCCCGTAGGCCGCATTGTTCAGCGCAAGGTCCACTTCATGCCGGTTCATCCCGGCATGGACGGCGATGGCGCGGATGCCCCGGGCGGAGAGGTTCTGGACCTGGTCCTTCATCAGGGCGATGAGGGGCGTCACGACCAGGGCGATCCCTTCTTTCATGAGGGCCGGCACCTGAAAGCACACCGATTTCCCTCCTCCCGTGGGGAGGATGGCGAGGACGTCGCGGCCCGCCAGCGCCTCGTTGATGATGCGCTCCTGCATGGGTCGGAAACTCTCGTAGCCCCAATAGGCTTTCAGTGTCTCTTTCGGTGTCATTTTATCTCAAATGTTCCGTCTTTCAATTGCAAATATCTTTAAAAATTGGTACTTTTGCAAGATTAAAGATTTTAACTATTAATCCGTATATTTTATGGCAAACATCAATCTCGCCAAGTATGGTATCAAGGGGGTCAAGGAAATCCTCTACAATCCCACCTACGAGGTCCTCTACAACGAAGAGACCAAGCCCGGTCTCGAAGGCTATGACAAGGGTCAGGTGACCGAACTCGGCGCCATCAACGTCATGACCGGCATCTACACCGGACGTTCCCCTAAAGACAAGTACATCGTGTACGATGAGACCACCAAGGAAGGCGCCCCGGGCGAAATCTGGTGGACCACCGAGGGTTATCCGAACGACAACCACAAGATGTCCGTGAAGACCTGGAAGGCCGTCAAGAAGCTCGCCCAGAAGCAGCTCAGCGGCAAGCGCCTTTTCGTCGTGGACGGTTTCTGCGGCACCCACGCCGACACCCGCATGAAGGTCCGCTTCATCATGGAGGTCGCCTGGCAGGCCCACTTCGTCACGAACATGTTCATCCGTCCGAAGAACCAGAAGGAATTCGACCAGGAGCCTGACTTCGTCGTCTATTGCGCCGCCAAGGCGAAGGTGGACAACTACGAAGAGCTCGGCCTCCGCAGCGAGACCTGCGTCGCCTTCAACGTCACTTCCCGTGAGCAGGTGATCCTCAACACCTGGTACGGCGGCGAGATGAAGAAGGGTATGTTCTCCATGATGAACTACTACCTCCCGCTCAAGGGCATCGCCGCGATGCACTGCTCCGCCAACACGGACATGAACGGTGAGAACACCGCCATCTTCTTCGGCCTCTCCGGCACCGGCAAGACCACCCTTTCCACCGACCCGAAGCGTCTCCTCATCGGTGACGACGAGCACGGCTGGGACAACAAGGGCGTCTTCAACTTCGAAGGCGGCTGCTATGCCAAGGTCATCAAGCTCGACAAGGAGTCCGAACCCGACATCTACAACGCCATCCGTCGCGACGCCCTCCTCGAGAACGTCACCGTGGACGAGAACGGCAAGATCGACTTCAACGACAAGTCCGTCACCGAGAACACCCGCGTGTCCTACCCGATCTACCACATCGAGAAGATCGTCCGTCCGGACAGCCACGGCCCCGCCGCCAAGCAGGTGATCTTCCTCTCCGCCGACGCTTTCGGCGTCCTGCCTCCGGTTTCCATCCTCACCCCCGAGCAGACGAAGTACTACTTCCTCTCCGGCTTCACGGCCAAGCTCGCGGGCACCGAGCGCGGTATCACCGAGCCCACTCCGACCTTCTCCGCCTGCTTCGGCCAGGCCTTCCTGGAGCTCCATCCGACCAAGTACGCCGAGGAACTCGTCAAGAAGATGAAGAAGTCCGGCGCCAAGGCTTACCTCGTGAACACCGGCTGGAACGGTACCGGCAAGCGTATCTCCATCCGTGACACCCGCGGCATCATCGACGCCATCCTGAACGGCAGCATCGACAAGGCCCCGACCAAGCACATCCCGTTCTTCGACTTCGAAGTCCCGACCGTCCTCGAAGGTGTCGATACCGGCATCCTCGATCCTCGCGACACCTACGCCGATCCCGCCCAGTGGGAGGAGAAGGCCAAGGACCTCGCCGGCCGCTTCATCAAGAACTTCCACAAGTACGAGTCCAACCGCGCCGGCAAGGCCCTCGTCAAGGCCGGTCCGAAGCTCTAACCGATCTTGTGACCCAATGAAAGGCCGACCCTTCGGGGCCGGCTTTTTCTTTTGCGTTTATATTGTTACATTTGCAGATATGGAATCCCTATCGATGAAACGCTGGGCCCTGGTCCTGATGGGACTGGCCCTGACCTGGAGTGTTTTCGCCCAGTCGCCCCAGAACTGGGGGCCGAAGCCGGAAGAGCATCATCTCGTGCCAGACAGGAGGGCCGCCAGGAACAGCCCCTACAAGGGTCATAAGAACTATGGGAAAAGCATCGCCGTATTCGGCGGCTCCCTGTCCGTGAACCGGGAATCCGATGCCGCGAAGCAGATCTGGGCCAATCTCCTGAACGCCGAAGTCACGACTTACGGGGTAGGCGGGGCCGGTTTTTCCAACCTGCAGGGATATACGCTTCAGCGGCAGGTGGACATGGCCGGCGTGTATGATGTCTATGTCCTCTGGGCCTCCACGAACGACTTCAACAACAACCGCGAATGCGGCACCTGGAAGGATTACACCGCCCTGGACGGCTATGACGAGAGCAAGCTTTCCACCCAGTGCGGCGGCATCAACTACTGCATCAAGACACTGTTGGAGAAGAATCCGGATGCGGAGATCTATTTCTTCACCTCCCTCCGTTTCTTCGGGGCCGATGCCGGCCACAATCCCTTCTCCACGGAGCCCAACAAGACCGGCAAGACCTTTGCCGATTACATCGAAGCCCAGAAGGCCTGTTGCGCCTACTATGGCATCCCGGTCCTGGACCAGTTCAACCTGCAGGGAATCAATGAGTTCAATGTGGGTCTGTTCTACTTGGAAGACAAACTTCACATGAACGAGGAGGGCTACCGCCGCATCGGTCCCGTCCAGGCATCCTTCCTCTCCGACGGGAGGTAGGCGTAGCTGCTATCGGATAAACTCCTTCAGCAGTTTGTGGAGGAGGTCGCTGACGTTACCGTTGTCTTCCGGGTGGGAAGCGAAGGTAGGGGTTTCGTTGACAAAGTGGATGACCCGGTCCGTTTCCCCGTCGATGACGGCGCAATAGAGGACGTTGCCGTACGGAGAGCTGACGGAATAGTCGCGGGACGGATTGGTCAGGCCGCTGATGCCGGTGAGCTCCTGGATGGCCTTGTCGATGACTTTGGAGGCCGCTTTCTCCACTTTCTCCTTCTGGTAACCCTTCACGGTCTGGACATATCCGTAGGAATAGATGACGATTCCGTAGCGGAGTCCGCTCTCGTCCAGCATCTTCTTCAGCGACCTGGGGATGCGGAGCCGGTCGGCCTTGCCGGGATCCACGTCCGGGAAGGTCTTGAGCCAGTTGGCGATGTCCTTGTTCTCACCATTGTAGTCGGCGGGAATCATCTCGGAGAAGGGGAAACGCTCGGAATTGATGATATTCGAAATGACCCGGGCGGATGTGCGGGAGGACTCTTCGTCGTAGTATCCCTTCCCGTCGTCGCCATAGAGCGTGATGTTGGCATACGGCTGGATGAAGGCGTATTCCGGAATGGAGGAGAGATTGACGCTCGAATTCGTGTAACGGGAGGGACCGCAGGCCGCCAGCAGGAAGAGGACGGCAAGGCCCAGGAACAGGTTTTTAAAGATTCTCATGGCTTTTGAAAAGTTTTGCAAATTTACACTTATTTTTCTTTCCGGCGAATACCTTTCGGTGAAGGAATAAAAATAGTTGTGCTTTGGACTGGCACAAGCGGGCGCTACCTTTGCCTCCGGATCAAAATGACAGCGCCATGTTCGAATTCATCATTACCCTGGCCCTGGCGGCCCTTGCCATCTGGCTCCTTGTGGACAGTGCCGTGGAATTCACGCAGGATTCACGGGACGATATCCCGGCTACGGAGCCGTAATGGTCAGCCCGTCGTACGCGGGTTGGACATCGGAGCGGATGCCCCGTTCGGCGCACAGGCGGCGGAGTTCGTCGCAGAAAGTGGCGTGAGAGGGGAAAGCGTGACTCAAGTGGGTGAGCCAGGTATGCTTCGCGCCGATGCGGTCCGCCAGGTCCAGCGCCTCATAGAGGGAGAAGTGTGAATGGTGGGGATGGTATCCCACCGTGTTCAGGGATACGTGTTCGAGCCCCTGCAGTTTCACGAACTCTTCCTCGGGAAGGAGGCTCATGTCCGTGATATAGGCGATATTCCCGAACCGGAAACCCAGGACCGGCATCTGGTCGTGATAGCCCCGGATGGGAATGATATTCAAATACCGGACACCCTCCGTAACCCCGCTGTCCGCTCCGGGCAGGGCCGGCAAGGCGGGAACCACGGCATTGTCCGAGGGAACGAGCGAGCCGTCCGGCTGCCGGTAAAAGTAGCCGATGTCATGGACCCATTCCAATACTCCGGTATTCTCCAAAGAGGTGATCCTGAACGGTTTGTCATCGATGGTATGCACGTGCCACTCCGGCGCTCCGGGGTACTTGTGCTCGGCGAAGGCATAGGCATAGTCGTTCCGCAGGGCCTTCAGCACCTCCGGCTCGCAGTAGATTTCCACCGCCTTCCGGTCGATGTAGTTGAACGACCGGACATCGTCCAACCCGCCCGTATGGTCCTTGTGCTTGTGGGTCAGGAGGATGGCGTCCAGGTGCCGCACGCCGCGGGCGAGCATCTGCATCCGGAAATCCGGTCCGGCATCCACGAGGACGGTGAATCCTTCGTATTCCACCAGCGCCGCTGCCCGGAACCGCTTGTCATGCGGGTCCAGAGACCGGCACACCGGACACTGGCATCCGATGATCGGCACCCCCTGCGAAGTCCCCGTCCCGAGGAATGTCAACCGTGCTTCACTCATAGGATGATTGCTTCTATCTGATTTACCAGCGCCGGATCGTAGGGCTTTTCCACGCGGATATAGTTGCCGGTGTAGCCGGCCATGAGGCCGTCCTTGACGGAGGATTCCCAGAGAACCTTCTCCGGAAGTCCCTTGTTTTCAGCAACAAAGGTATCGTGAAGCTGAGCGCACAGCGCTTCCAGCCGGGCCACCCGTTCGGTTTTCACGCTGTCCTGCACCTGGTCGGGCATGACGGCGGCGCGGGTGCCGGGACGCCTGGAGTAGGGGAATACGTGGATGAAGGCAGGTTTGATCCGTTCCTTCAGGAAGTTGTACGTTTCCATGAAAAGTTCCTCCGTTTCGCCCGGGAGCCCCACGATGACGTCGATCCCGAAGAATACCTTCGGCTCGCCGGGGCGCTCCATGGCCTGACGGATATAGTCGATGCGGGAAGCGAAGAGTGCCGTGTCATACCGGCGGCCCACTTTTTTGAGAAGTTCGTCGCTGCCTACCTGGAGCGGGATATGGAAATGCCGCTGGAACTTGGTACCGGACGCAATCCAATCCACGATTTCCTCCGTAATGAGGTTCGGTTCGATGGAGGAAATCCGGTACCTGTCGATGCCCTCGACCTCATTGAGCGCCTTCAGCAGGTCCAGGAAGGTTTCCCCGGTCGTGCGGCCGAAGTCGCCGGTGTTCACACCGGTGAGGACGATCTCCCTGACGCCGTCCGCCGCGATCTGCCGGGCCTGCTTCACCACTTCGCAGATGGCGATGTTCCGGCTCCGGCCGCGGGCGTAGGGAACGGTGCAGTACGCGCAGAAGTTGTTGCAGCCATCCTGCACCTTCAGGAAGGAACGGGTACGTTCGCCCGTGGAATAGGCCGGGAGGACGCCGTCCTCAAAAACCGCCTTATTTGAGGATGGAATTGCGGACGAGTACAGGGCGATGGTCTCCGAAACGACCAGCGGCTTTTCCGCGGCCGTGAAAACCCGCGAAACCCCCTCGATCTGGTAGAGTTTCTCCTTTTTGAGCTCCGCATAGCAGCCTACGACGACCACCAGGGCGTCCGGGGCGGTCTTGTGGGCCCGGCGCATCAGGTTGCGCGACTTCTTCTCGGCCGTCTCCGTAACGGCGCAGGTATTGACCAGATAGACATCGGCCTTTTCCTTCCAGGGAACGACCTCCCAGCCGCGGGCGATGAATCCGCGTTCGTAGGTGGAAGTTTCGGCGTAGTTGAGCTTGCAGCCCAGGGTGGTGAATGCTACTTTCATCCTAACATGAGAAAAACGCACGGCCTTTTGCCGATGGTGACGGGATGCTCTTTCCAGCGGGAGACGGGCTGCGTCCGGATATAGGCGTCCGGCTGGGTGATATTGGCGGCGACGGTCAGCATCGTCTTGCCGGAGCAGGTGGCGATGAGGTCGGCGAAAAGGGCGTCGTTGCGGTAGGGTGTTTCAATGAGGATTTGCGTCTGCCTTTCCGCGGCGGACCGTTTTTCCAGCCGGCGGATGGCTGCCCGCCGCTCCTCGGTCTTGGCCGGGATATAGCCCACGAAGGCGAAGGACTGTCCGTTGAGCCCGGAAGCCATCAGGGCCAGCATCAGTGACGAGGGGCCGACCAGGGGCACGACCTCGATCCCTTCCCGGTGGCACAGGGCGACCAGGGCGCTGCCCGGGTCTGCGACAGCCGGCAGGCCTGCTTCCGAGATCAGCCCCACATCGCGTCCGTTGTCGAAAAGATGCACCAGGGGAGCGATCTCGGCGGGGGCGGTATGCTCGTTCAGTTCGTGGAATTCAAGTTCTTCGATATGTCCCTTGAGCCCGGCCCTGGACAGGTAGCGTCGGACCGTCCGCACTTCTTCGACCACATAGCAGTCGATGTGCTGCAGGAGTTCCAGTACCGGTGCGGGAATCACATCGGAAGGGGCGCCGTCCCCGAGCGGAGCGGGAATCAGGTATAGTTTTCCTTTATTCATTCGTAACGATAGGATGGGCTTTTCCGGTCGAGTCGATCTGGAGAACACGCCGTTCAGCAGGCTGCAAAACCTCCTGGGCGGCCTGTTCCTCCCGTTTCTCTCGGGACATGAACAGATTCTTGAAGAACTGCCGGAAGGTGTTGAATTCCCGCTGGTAGGCGATACCCACGCCGTTGCGCTGGCTGTTGTCCAGATAGGAGGTGTACTGGTCGGCCGAATGGGAGAACAGGTTCAGCCGGATGGTTCCCGGCTTGTCCAGTTTGATGTCGATGTCGATGTCGCCGGCCACCTCGTCCGTCGTGGTCCCGAACAGTCTCCGGTTGCCGATGGTTCCGTTGACGACCACCCGGTTGTTGAACAGTTGCGTGGAGAGGGCGACGTCGAAGATGTTGTTCCCGGAAGTGCCTTGCTGGTAGTTGAGGCCGAGGTCCAGCGGAATGTCCAGTTTCTGGAAAATGCTGTTCAGCTGGCCTGCCATGATGCCGGTCATGTTCGAATAGAGCATGTTGGTACTGCCGGTCGTGATGATGCCGGAGTCGTCGTTCGGGAGGAAGCTGTTCGCGATCAGGAGATAGAGGAACTGCTTCATCTTCTTGTCGTCCGTATTCAAGGCGCTTTCGATGAGCCCTTCCGTTCCCGGATCCAGTTCGGGGATTTCGATGTCGAACTTGATCTGGGGATTCCGCAGCTTGTCGGTGATGCCGATCAGGCAGTTGACCGTACGGCGGCTGCTGCCCTCCGCGGCGGTGGTGGAGGAAAGGAGGTTGGAGATGTCGGCCTTGGTTGTATAGACACCGGTCACGTCCAGGGTGGATTCCATGACATCGCCCCGGAATCGGATGCTGCTGCCGTCCTGGATGCTGAAGTCACGGTTGACGATGCCGAGGGTGGAGAAATGGAAGTCTCCCTGGCTCAGCGTATAGTCTCCATTGATGGTGAACAGGTTCTGGCTCTCGCGGATCCGGAGGTCGATGAGTCCGTTGCCCTGGCCGCGGAGCGAATTCTCCCCGATGTCGATGTGGGCGGTAACGGCCGGCGTGGCCGCCACCTTGACGCGGATGTCCAGGTCGCTTCCGGATTTCTTCTTGACCACGCGCCCGGCCTGCATCATGGTCTCATAAGGGTCTTCCTCCACCAGCACTACCGGCTGCGTGAAGACAAGCAGGTCTCCCGACGCCTTGGAACTGCCCGAACGCAAGGGGATGTGGAGGCTTCCGGTCTTGGTCGTCCGGGCGTCCACGTTCAGGCGGATGGCGTCGAAGGGACCGGTGACATCCACTTTGCCGGTGCCGTACACGGTGCCCGAAATGGGTGAGTTCCGTCCGGTGGGAATGCCCAGGACCTTCATCTCATTGAACCGGACATGCGTGTCCAGGCGCATGTCCTTGAACCCGCCGAACAGGAGGCCGCCCGTGACTTGTCCCTGACCGCCCACGCCGTCCGTCAGGGACACCTGGGTGAAGTGGAGGCCTTCCGTATCCACGGAAAGCGGTCCGGAAACGCCGTAGGTGACCTGCGTGAAATCGATTCCCAGCCGGCCGTCCACGAGTTGGGTCCCTTCGCTGGAAATCTCCAGTTTGTCCAGGGTGCCTCCCACATGGATCTTGCCGTCCAGCCCACCGCCGAATTCGTTGAAGATCCCTTCGAGGATCGGGGCCGCATAGCCGATATCCAGGCGGGAAAGGGTGGCATCGGCCTCGACGGACTTGTCGTTGGGGTTCACGAAACCGGACAGGTCGATGTTCCGTGTCCCGTTCAGGCTGTTCCGGACGCGGATGTTGAAGCGGTCCTGCTCCTCGTCCCACAGGCTCATGACCTGCAGCCGGCCCACCGGCCGTCCGGCGATGTAGGTGGAATCGCAGTTGATGCCCGCCAGCAGGCCGATCGAGGGTTTGGACGGGGATATCAGGCGTGCGCGACCGGTTGCGTGTCCCTGAAGGCCCATCTTTCCATTCATGAGGAAGGTGTTCAGCAGCGAGATGTCAAACCCTTCCAACCGGACCGAGAGCGTGTCTGTCCGGGTGGGGGACAGGCCACCCTCGGCAAGCAGTTCCTGCGGTCCGTTGGAGATCCGCAGCCGGTTCACCCGGATGTCTCCGGCATGGACCGTGACTTGATCGCTGTCGATATCCCACTTGTCACCATCGTAGTAGATGCTGGACGGAAGGGCTTCGGCTGTGATGGCCAGTTTCTCGTCCTGGCGGTCCAGCAGCCCTTCCAGCCGGATGTCGCCCTGGCTCAGGGTCCCGTCTCCGTTGTCGAAGACGAAATTCGCCCCGAACCGGTTGTCGTCGGCGGTGAGTTTCAGGATGTTGTTCCGGGTTTCGAAATCGCCGGCCTTGACGGTGCCGCCGGAGATGTCCGCATGCAGGGCGCCGTCCAGGTTGTCCAGGTCCAGCCTGAAATCTTTCACGAACTTGTCCTGCAGGGCCAGCCGGCCGGAGGTGACGTTTCCGGTAACCCGGCCGTCCCGGTCCACGCCGAGCGTGAGGGACGTGTTCTTCTCGATGTACATGCCGGGAACGAGGAATCCCAGCAGGGCCTGGCTGTCGTGGAATTTGAAATTGATCTCGTAGGGGGTCGGATCCCAGGGCCTGGCCGTACCGGTAAGCAGGGCGGGAAGCTCTTCCCGCACCAGGAGTTCCTTGAGGTCGTTCACCAGATCGACGGGGGATTTCTCTCCGACGAAAGTTCCGTCGGCAAACGACGAATTGAAGCGGATCCGGTAGATGTCGTCGTTGGAGTGGGCGCTGGCCGTAATGTCGCCGATGTCATGCCGGCCGGCGGCGTTCTCCAGGACGAGGTCCCGGAGGTTCACTTCGCCCAGCAGGTCCTTGTCCTTGGTCCGGATGAAATTGGCATCGGCCTGGAGGGAAACCTTGGAAGGCCCCCGCTTGTCCAGCTGGAGGGCATTGAGGTCGGCATAACCGACATTGGCGTAGAACTGATAGGCGGCGTTGCGGGCTTTCGGCGTAAGGTCGAACTTGCCCTGGAGAAGGAAATTCAGGTTGGGATCGTCGCAGACGATGCGCCCGTCGAATGCCTGTCCGGAGTAGGTGCCCGCCGCCCGGATGCCCGTATAGTCATAGCCGAGGGCCTGGAGACCGGCGATATTCAGGGAGTCGATCCGGACCTGGGGATTGCCCTTGGCCAGGACGGCTTCCAGGGCGGTTTCCAGGGTGACGGGGCCCAGGGCTTTCACCCCGGCGATCCGGCCTGCATCCAGGTGCCGTGTCCGCGCCGTCCCGCCGATCGTGATGGCATGTTTGCGGTCCATCAGGTTCCTCAGCATCAGGTCCACATCGGCCGCACCGGCGGAGGAATCCAGGCCACCCTGTACGGCCAGTCGGTTCAGGGTACCCTGGGCAGTGGCGTCCAGAAGGAATTCCGTTCCTTTGCCGATCTTCGAAAAGTCCAGTTTCGTCTGGGGAGACCATTCGCGGATAAAAGCAGCCAGTCCGTTCGCCGTGAAGCTGAAGTCCTTCACGTGGAAGTCCATCCGGGTGGTTTCAATCTCGGGAAGGCCGGTCATGGATCCGTCCGCGCGGCCGGAAACGCCGCTGGCAAGCTCCTGGAAGGAGAAACCCCGGACCTGGAAATGGTCCACCGTGCCTTCCATCCTGCCCGAAACATTGGCTTTGAAGGTAAAGTCGTCCAGCTGCGGGGCGAAATGGCGGATCGTCTGCATGGAGAAGACCGTCGGAGCGCGGAACTCACCCTCCATCCGGACCTTTTCGAGGAAGCTGCCGTAGTCGTCGATGGGGGCCAGGAGCCGGAAATACTTCAGGTGCAGGTCCGAATCGTCGTCCTGGATGTGCAGATCGTCCAGAAGGACCTGTTCATGACCCACTTTCACCTTTCCGGAGACATCCCTGACGCTCCATCCCGTCTTGTCGGATACCCGGATGTGGTCCGCGACGCCGGTGATTTCCCCGTCCTTGACGAGCAGGTCGGAGGCGGTCACATCGGCCAGGACCTCCAGGTCGTTCCAGTCGATGACGCCGGGATCCGGCTCCCGGCCTTCCTCCGCCCGCCTGCGGACTGCAGGGTGGTTTACCAGGCGGAACCGGAATCCTTCGATTTCCACCCGGGATGCTTCCAGGAGGTCTCCGAACTCTTCGTGGGGACCGTCGGATTCCTTCAGGGCAAGGACGCGGTTGAGGTTGCTGGTACTCGTTCCCTCGGCAGCGCCCGGCTCGATGACGAAATTGAAGCTTCCTCCTTCGAGCCGGAGCCGGCTCACGGAGATCCGTTCCTTGTGCAGGAGTCCCTTGAGGGAGAACCGGGCCGAAAGGGTTCCGACGCTCAGGAGCGTGTCCCTGGCCGGGAGGAGACCGTCGCTGTAGGGGTGCCGGTCCTTGACGACGACATCCTGGAGGACGACGGCGTCGAAGGGTTTCACGGTCACGGATCCGATCTCGACGTCCCCGTCGAGGTGGCCGGTCAGTCTCTCCACGGCCTTCCGGGCAAACCAGGTCTGGACGACGGAAGACTGGGCGGCAATCAGGATGGCCAGCATTGCCAGCAGCAGCAGTGCCAGGACCCGGAGCGTTATGCGAAGACCCTTCTTCATCAATCTACAAATATAATGATTCTTCGCGAAGATTTGGTTATCTTTGCACCGAGAAATGAAAACTATGGCAGATATCATCCTCGGCATCGAATCTTCCTGTGACGATACGTCGGCCGCCGTCCTGCGTGACGGGGTCCTTTTATCGAATGTCATCGCCTCCCAGCAGGTCCACAAGGACTTCGGCGGGGTGGTACCGGAACTGGCTTCCCGTGCCCACGAGCAGAATATCGTCCCGGTCGTCTCGGAGGCGCTGCGCAAGGCCGGGGTGAAGCCGGAAGAACTTACGGCGATCGCCTTCACCCGGGGGCCGGGCCTGCTGGGCTCGCTCCTGGTCGGTACCTCCTTCGCCAAGGCGCTGTCCCTCTCGCTGGACATCCCCATGGTGATGGTGAATCACCTGCAGGGCCATATCCTGGCGAATTTCATCCGGCAGGCCGACAAGCCCGTGGACGAGCCCTCCTTCCCGTACCTCTGTCTCCTCGTTTCCGGCGGCAACTCTCAGATTGTCAAGGTGACAAGTCCTTTGGAATACGAAATCCTGGGACAGACGATCGACGACGCGGTGGGGGAGGCTTTCGACAAATGTTCCAAGATGCTGGGCCTGGGGTATCCCGGCGGACCGGTCATCGACCGGCTCGCGAAACTCGGGAATCCCGACCGTTTCCACTTCGCCAAGCCCAACATCCCTGGTCTGGACTACAGCTTCAGCGGCATCAAGACCTCGCTGCTGTATTTCGTTCGGGACGAGATGGCGAAGGATCCGCAGTTCTTGGAGAACAACAAGGAGGACCTCTGCGCCAGTTTCCAGAAAACGCTCATCGACATCCTGATGCAGAAACTCATCCGGGCGGCGAAAGAAACCCGTATCCGGGAGATCACCATCGGCGGCGGCGTATCCGCGAACAGCGGACTCCGCGAACGCCTGGTGGCGGAGGGAAAGAAACGCGGCTGGAAGACCTATCTTCCGGAATTCAAGTTCACGACGGACAATGCCGCGATGATCGCCGTCGCCGGCTGGTTCCGCTACAAGACCGGCGATTTCGCCCCCCTCGACGTCGCCCCCGTCTCCCGCATGGCGGATTATTGATTGACGGTCGGTTCGGACGAGGGTGACATCCGGAAACCGCCTTCGCTCCGCTCCGGCCCCTCCCAACCTGACGGTTGGGCCCCTCCCTCTTATGTGGCCGAGGGTGGCCACAGGTTTCCGGATGTCACCCTCGCCCGAACAAGTGAATGAAGTATTATCATGAAGGAATTTGAGATTGCGAAAAAGATCGGAAAGGATTTGACCGACGCTGAACTGAAGGAAGCGGCGGCCAAGGCGCTCGGCGTGCGTCCGGAGAAGGTGGGGAACGTGGTGGTGACTCGGAGGTCAGTGGATGCCCGGCAGGATATCCTGTACCGGTACCGGGTGCAGGCGTATCGGCAAGGGGAGACCTATGAACCTTACGAACTTCCTGCGTATCAGGATGTCCATGCGGCCGACCCGGTCATCGTCATCGGGGCCGGTCCCGCGGGACTGTTCGCGGCGCTGAAACTGCTGACCAAAGGATGCAAGCCTGTCATCCTGGAACGGGGGAAGGATGTCCACCGGCGCAAAGCCGATATGGCGAAACTCTCCGTGGAGGGAGTCATCAATCCGGATTCCAATTACTGCTATGGCGAAGGGGGAGCCGGCGCCTTTTCCGACGGAAAACTGTTTACGCGTTCTTCCAAGCGGGGGGATATCCGGGAAGTGCTGCATCAGTTCGTCCGCTTCGGGGCCGATCCTTCCATCCTCATCGACGCCCACCCGCACCTGGGAACGGACAAACTTCCGGGGATCGTCGAAAACATCCGCCTGTGCATCGAAGAGCACGGAGGGGAGTATCACTTCGACAGCCGGGTGACAGACATTGTTCCGGTCGATGGCGGCTTCGAGGTCCATGCCGGCGATGCGGTGTACAAGGCCGCGAAGGTCATCCTCGCTTCGGGCCATTCCGCCCGGGACATCTACAAGATATTCGAGCGCCGGGGATGGGCCCTGGAAGCCAAGGGATTCGCCCTGGGCGTCCGGGTGGAGCACCCGCAGTGGCTCATCAATCAGATCCGATATCACGGTAAGTATCAGCCGTTTATGCCTGCGGCCGAGTATTCTTTCGTCCAGCAGGTCGAGGGCCGCGGCGTGTTCTCTTTCTGCATGTGTCCCGGTGGTATCCTCGTCCCGTCTTCGACCGAGGACGGAACCGTGGTCCTGAACGGCATGTCCAACTCCGCCCGCAATTCCAAGTGGGCCAATGCCGGTGTCGTCGTGCAGATCGAGCCGGGCGACCAGCCGGCTGAGTATCAGGGACCTTTTGCGCTGATGGACTACCAGCACGACATCGAGCGCCGCATGTACGAATGGGTGTCCGCCCATGGCGGAAAGCATCCGCTCGCGGCACCGGCCCAGCGGATGAAGGATTTCTGCCGCGGCATCGTCTCGAAGGATCTTCCCAAGACCTCCTATCACCCGGGCGCCTGGTCATCGCCGCTGCACGAACTCCTGCCGGAGCATGTTTCCATGCGCCTGCGCCGGGCGTTCCCGCAGGTGGACCGCCAGATGCACGGATACTATACGAACGATGCGCTGCTGCTGGGCGTAGAGTCCCGCACTTCCTCGCCGGTGCGTCTGCCGCGTGATCCGGAAACGCTGGAGCATGTGAGCGTTCCCGGGCTTTATCCCTGCGGGGAAGGCGCAGGCTACGCCGGGGGCATCGTTTCCTCCGCCCTCGACGGCATCAACTGCGCGGAAAGGATCTAGCTACTCCGTGAGATACTTGAAATACGCGTCGATCTCGGGACGCGTTTTCAGGCGTACCATATAGACCTGGTCGCCCAGGTCGTCGGCCAGGGCCGGGCTCATGCGGGTGCACATGACGATCGCTTCGCCGTAACGCGCCATGACATCGGCATGGGAGTGCTTGTAGGTATGGGCGTCGCGCCTTCCCACATAGGCGCAGTAGAACTGCTCCCCGAGGGATTTGCGGCGTTCGCCGAAGGCCACCATGTCGGCCCAGATCTGGAAGACGTCGGTGGAATGCGCGTAGTTCATCATGTCGGGCGTGAAGCCTCCCGGCGGGCGCATGTTCACTTCCAGGCCCACATAGTCACCCTTCTTGCCCAGGCCTTCCCGGTCGCGGTCCAGCTGGAAGAACTCCAGATGGACGAAGCGGTTCGTGATGCCGAAGGCCTTCACCGTCCTGCGGCCGATGGCGGCGAGTTTCGCGGGTACGGTCTTGTTGACCCAGTAGCAGGTGTCCAGGTTCCGGTGGACAATCTCCATGATGGGCGTCGGGAACACGCTGTTGTTCTCGAAAATGGGCTCTCCTTTGTCATTGTAGATGGCGTCGTAGGAGACCAGGAGCCCGGTGATGAACTCTTCGATGACGAAAAGGCCGTAGTTGTCCGCGTGGCTCCGGAACCATTCGGTAAGCTGCGTCTCGCTCTCGATCTTGAAAGTGCCGGTGGCGCCGACGCCATTGTCCGGCTTCGCGATGACGGGGTAGCCGGTCTTCTTCACGAAGGAGCGGACCTTGGCTTCGCCCTCGCAGCACTTGATCTGCCGGGCCGTGGGGATGCCGCCCAGCGCGTAGTACTTCTTCATCTCGGACTTGTTCTTGATGGAGGCGATGCGGTCGGTCTTCAGGCCGGTGGTGACGTTGAAATCCGTCCGCAGGCGGGCGTCCTGTTCCAGCCAGTATTCGTTGTTGGATTCGATCCAGTCGATCTTGCCCCACTTGTGGGCATACCAGGCGACGGCCCGGTACACCTCGTCGTAGTCTTCGAGGTTGTTGACCCTGTAATAATCCGAGAGTGAATCCTTCAGTTCCTGCGGGAGAAGCTCGTAGGAGGTGTCGGCGATTCCCAGGACATTCACGCCGTTCGCCTTGGCGCCGGCGCAGAAATGCCAGTAGCTGTCCGGGAAATGGGGAGAGATGAATATTAAGTTCATAAAGCTGTAAGTTGAGTTTTCTTCCGATACCTTGCGCATGCCGCCGTTCGTGATTTCCCAGGCCTCCCCGCAGAGGGTGGACCGTCCGTCCCTGACCAGGACGTAACCGCCGTCCGGGAACGTGTGGAACCGGTGGTTCCAGCTGTCCGGGAAGACCACGTCCTCGAAAAGACGCTTTCCGTCCAGGACCACATTCCGCACCTGGTGGTAGTGGGGGACCAGGTGGATGTCCGTCAGGCCCAGGCCACGGAGCCAGCGGCGATAGTCCGGGTCCACGGCTTCGCCTTCCAGTTCCGGATGGGAATAGACGCGGTCCGCACAGTTCATGCTGCCGGCGCTGCATCCCATCACGACTCCGTCATAGCCCTGGAGGATGTCCCGCAGGCCGGTTTCGTGGAGAAACCTGTTCTGGGTGGGGACATGCCCGCCGCAGAGAATGACCCAATGGGCACGCTCCACGAACTTTTCCGCCTCCCGGGCATTCCGCCGGTCCAGCATCACGATTTCCTCCGGGTCGATGCCGGAGTTCCGGATGCAGGCGCTCATCCCTTCCAGGACGGAATCCGTGAAAGCCCGGTCGTCCGGGGCGGCGCTCACGAGGAGCACCCGCGGGCGCGGCGGGAGTTCCGCCTTCACCCGGGCGAGGAAACCGTTGTCTTCGGTGAAGTGGTCTTCACCGTACCGGGTGGGGCTGCCAGTCAGAAACAAGGTCATGCGCATTCGTTTTCCGGGCGCAAAATTACTGCGTTTCCACAAAAAATCAAACGATGGCACGGTAATTGGACTTTCTTTCCTGCTCCCGGTATCGGGAAATGACAACTAACACTTTTTTATCCAAGAAATGGAAAAGCTCAACCATCCCGCCATCCTGGTCGTCGATATGCTCAACGACTTTGTGACCGGCTCCATCGGCTGCGACCGCGCCGTGGAAATCCTCCCTGCTACCGCCCGCCTGCTTGCAGCGGCCCGCGAAAAGGGTGTTCCTGTCATTTACTGCAACGATGCCCATCTTCCCGGCATCGACCGTGAACTGCAGATCTGGGGCGATCACGCCATCAAGGGCACGCCCGGCGCGGAGGTAGTTCCCCAGCTGAAGCCGGAAGCCTGCGATTACATCGTTCCGAAACGTCGCTACAGCGGCTTCTTCCAGACGGACCTGGACATTCTCCTCAAGGAACTGGGTGTCAAGACCGTCGTCATCACCGGCCTCCACACCCACATGTGCTGCCGCCACACCGCCGCCGACGCTTACTGCCTGGGCTACGACGTCGTTGCCGCCAAGGAATGCACCAACTCCTTCACAGAAGAGGACTACCAGTACGGCCTGGCCTATCTGAAGACCTGCTACGGGGCGGATGCCTATACGAACGACGAACTTATCGCCGCCTTCTGATCAGACGGCTCTTTTCAATAAGCACGGACGGTCCGCAGAGATCTGCGGGCCGTCTTTTTTGTCGGGAATCACGCGATTACTCCGCTGCCCAGCATTTCGTCACCGTCGTACCAGACGGCGAACTGACCGGCGGAGATCCCCCGCTGGGGAGCGTCGAAAAGGATGAACAGGCCGTTGTCACGCCTGAGGAGCGTAGCGCTCTGGAGGGGCTGGCGGTAGCGGATGCGGACGCGGTAGCGGCGCATTTCGCCAACCTTCATTTCGAGGTCCTCCCGGATCCAGTGGATTTCGGACGGGTCGATGCGGAGACAGAAGCGGCTAAGCCCTTTGTGCTCATGGCCTTCGCCTACATAGACCGTGTTGGTCTCCGTATCGGTGTCGATGACGAAGACGGGATCCGTATGGCCTCCCACGCCGAGTCCCTTCCGCTGGCCGATGGTGTAGAACTGGGCCCCTTCGTGCCGGCCGACGATGGCACCATAGGGGTTGGCCTTCAAGCGTGTTTTCTTGACATGCTTCTTTCCGCTGCGGTAGGTCTCATACTCGAAACGGATGTCGTAATGGAGCGGGGTGGCGAGCCGCTCGAGGTCGGCATCGGAAAGGGAAGCCACTTTCCCGGAATCGAAAGGACTGGTTCCCAGCGGTTTGCCATCAGTCGTCAGTACTTTCTCCTCCGGTGCATACCGGACGGTCCGCTCCAGGGAAACTCCGTCGGAAAGGAGTCCGTCCAGCACCGACTGCTGCCACTGGAAAAGCGCGTCATCGGCATACCAGGCGTCATAGACTTCGATGATGTCACCCTCCACGGAAGCAAGTTTCTGCTTCAGGAACGTGGGAAGGTCCACTTTCCCGACGAAACAGATGCCTTGGGAATCCTTCTTTTCCGCCGAAGGCAGGTCCGCTTCCTTGGCGAGGCGGCGTACTTCGGGCTTGACGATGTCCCCGATGGGGAAAAGGGCCTTGGAGAGCTGTGCCTGGGTCAATTGGCACAGGAAATAGGTCTGGTCCTTGTTGGGGTCCGTCCCTTCCAGGATGCGGCAGGTGCCGTCCGGGAGGACCTCCTTCCGGCAGTAATGGCCGGTGGCGACATAGTCGGCCCCGTACTTCTGGGCGATGCGGAGGAAGGCGTCGAACTTGATCTCCCGGTTGCACAGGACGTCCGGGTTCGGGGTGCGGCCTTTCGCGTATTCGTCGAACATATAATCCACGACCCGCTGCCGGTATTCCTTGGAAAGGTCCACGAAATAGAAGGGGATGCCGATCTTCCGGGCGACCATCTCCGCCACGAAGCGGTCCTCCTCCCACTCGCAGTCGCCGTGGAGGGTGGCGTCGGCCTCGTGCCAGTTCTGCATGAACATGGCGAAGACGTCGTAGCCCTGCTCCTTGAGGAGGAGGGCGGCCACCGAGGAATCCACGCCGCCCGAGAGGCCCACGCAGACTTTGATTTTACGGTTTTCAGGGTCGAAGGATGCCATAACTTCCGTTTTTCAACCGCAAAAGTAATGATTTTGGAAAATTATTCCTATTTTTGAGAGCTATGACGAACAAACGGATTACCATCGACTACGTGGCATATGCCTCGGTCGATGAGATGGAACCCCGGGACCGGGAACTCGTCGCGGCTGCCCTGGAAGCCCGCAAGGGGTCTTATTCGCCCTACTCGAAGTTCCGGGTGGGTGCGGCGCTCCGCCTCTCGGACGGGACGGTCCTGAAAGGGGCCAACCAGGAGAATATCGCCTATCCTTCCGGCCTGTGTGCGGAAAGGACGGTCATGTTCTATGCCGGTGCCAATTATCCCGGCATCGCGTTCGACACCCTGGCCGTCGCCGGCGGAAACGGGGAGGAGGTCTGCGAGATGCCCGCCGCCCCCTGCGGCGCCTGCCGCCAGGTGATGGCGGAGTACCAGAAGCTGTACGGACAGCCCCTCAAGATCATCCTCATCGGCACGCACGCCATCTACAAGTTCTCCCGGGTGGACGACATCCTGCCCCTGATCTTCGACAGCCTGAAGGTGGAATAGGGACCGTTTGTTTTGGAAGTATCCATTTTTTGCCTAACTTTGCATCGGGAAAGTCTTACACGACCAGCTCCCTCTGAACTCCCCCAGGGCAGGAATGCAGCAAGGGTAGGAGGTCGTAGCGGTGCGATGTAATCAGCTTTCCCTTTTTTCGTTATGACAGCCGTATATACCATCACATCCAGTCTCCACGACGAGAATTCCGTTTCCCGCATTTCCGACGAATTCCTCAAAGGGGTGTTCCCGGACGGGGATTTCGAGTACAAGGGGTCCGATTTCCGGGATTTCGGAACCCATACCCTGGACCTCATCTATGTCCGGACCGGCGGGGCGGAAGGCATCTTCAAGTCCCTGCTTCCGGAAATGCTGGCAAGGGGCGTCGAACGGTATTACCTCCTGACTTCCGGCAAGAGCAACTCGCTGGCGGCCTCGCTGGAAATCCTCTCCTACCTGCGTCAGCAGGGGCTCAAAGGGGAGGTCCTGCACGGAAATGAAACCTACCTGCAGGAGCGGGTCCATGCCATCGGCCAGGTGCAGGAGGCCCGTTTCCGGCTCCGGGACCAGCGCATCGGCGTCATCGGCCAGCCTTCCGACTGGCTGATCGCCTCCCAGGCAGATCCGATGGCCATCCTGGACAAACTGGGCGTCCGGATGGTGGAGGTGCCCATGGAGGAACTCCTCGTGGAAATCGGCAAGGCGCAGGGGGAACCCGCACCGGCCGACCAGGAGATGGAAGCGAAGGTCCGGGACGCCTATCCCGGCGCGGTCAAGATCTATAACGCCCTGAAGGTCCTGGTGGAGAGGTATCATCTCGACGCATTCACGCTCAGGTGTTTCGACCTGCTTACTGCGGTGGGAAATACCGGATGCCTGGCCCTTGCGTGCTTCAATTCGGAAGGGATTCCCGCCAGCTGCGAGGGAGACGTTCCCGCCCTGCTGTCCATGATGATTGCCAACGCCCTGACCGGCGTCAGCGGCTTCCAGGCCAATCCGGCCCGCATCGACACGGAAACGGGCGAAATGCTCTTCGCCCATTGCACGATTCCGTTCAACATGGTGGAAAACTGGCAGTTCGACACCCATTTCGAATCCGGCATCGGCGTGGGTATCCACGGCATCTTCCCGGAAGGTCCGGTCACGGTATTCAAAGTCTCCGGTGACCTCAAGCGGCATTTTGCGGCGGAAGGGGAACTGGTCGGAAACCAGTATGAATCCAATCTCTGCCGTACGCAGGTGAATCTGCGGCTTTCGCCTCAGGACGCCCGATACTTCCTGACGGACCCCATCGGCAATCACCACATCATCATTCCCGGCCACTGCAAGGCCCTGCTGGAAGAGCTGCTATAGGAACGGGAACAACCGCTTGAAGTACGGTCGGAACGGGTCGTCCACCGTCACGCTGGCCCGGCTGACGGGACAGACGGCGAAATACCCCAGGACCTGCTCGCCCCGGATGTTGGTGGGAACGTTGGCGGGTTGGGGCGTGAAGAGCGGGATGGATGTGCCGCCCATCGTCAGGGCGACCAGATAGTCGTAATAGCCCTTGTCCAGGGTCCAGATTTCCTGGGTGAGCACATCTCCGGCTTCAATGTATTTGTAGCAGTCTCCGTATTGTTTCCGGAACACTTCGGACTGCAGGAGTCCGGTGATCGGGAAGCCGGCGACTTCGGCGTTGTTGAAGAACTTGTCGTCGGAGACGATGGCCATCGAAAAGGGGGGATACAGGCCGTTGACGGCATGGGTGAGGAGGAAATAGCTTTCGATTTCCTTCTCGTACCCCCAGACGGCCAGGGTCCAGAGACTGTCTGAATCCATCGTCTTGCCTCCGGCGTAAGCGTAGTCCACGGCATCCAGCCGGAATCCGTTCTCGGGCATGGTAGCCTCCGCTTCATATTCTTCTCCTTCGGGAAGCCGGATCCGGAGCCGGTAATCCACGCCCTCTTGGCAGGCATAGCCTTCCGGCGCTTCGTAAATGCCTGGTTCTTTCTCCTGGAAAACCACGTCATTGACCTGGACCGAGGCGCCACGGACCATGGGCTGGGCCTCCTGGCGGAAATAGGAGATGGTCCGGGACAGGGTGATGCGCTGCGGATCCTCCGACCGGTCAGTCAGGGTCGCTTCGACCGCCAGGTATTCATGGTAGTCCGACCGGGAACGGAGATCCACCTTTTCCGTACAGGCGGCCAGGAATGGCAGCAACAGGGCTATCAGGTACTTTTTCATCGGTCAGAACTGGATGTTGCAGGAAATGGACGGGATGATGGTGAAGAGGTACACTTTCGCCGACTGGGCCTCTTCGTCTTCCCGGTTGTAGGTGAAGGCGATGGACCAGGCGTTATGCCGGGAATAGGCGTTGTACAGCGACAGGTTCCACTCGGCGCCCCACCGTTTCTGGGCTGCCCGCCGGGCGGTCCGGTACGTGAGGGAAAGGTCCATCCGGTGGTAATCCGGAAGCCGGTCCTCGTTGCGGGAGGAATACACCGGGACCCAGCGGTCCATGTAGTTGAACCGGCCGACGGGATAGGTCGTCGGCGCTCCGCTGTAGAACACCCATTCGGTGGAGGCGGACCAGCGCTTGGAGAAATCATAGCTGAGCACGAAATTGATGGCGTGCTCGTGATTCAGGGGGGAAGGATACGGGGTTCCGCCGTTGATTTCCGGAATGTGGTAGAAGGAGCGGGACCAGGTATAGGCGAGCCAGCCGCTGAACCGGGTAAAATCGTACTTGAGCATGAGTTCCGTCCCGTAGGAGCGGGACGTGCCGAAGCGGAGCAGGCCTTCCCGGTCGGGATCGGCCAGGACCAGTCCGGGATTGTCCACGAAGTCCATCGCGCCGCGGTTGTCCTTGTAGAATCCCTCCAGGGAGAGCTTCAGGGCCTGCTGCGCGAAAAGGAAATTCACGCCCAGGGAATACTGGTCCGAGCGCTGCGGCTTCACATTGGGAGAGGCGGTGAACCAGGCGTCCACGGGGCTGCCGGTGATGCTGATCCGGGACTGCTGGAGGTACTGGAAGGAACGGACGTAAGCCGCCTTGACGGAAAGGTCTTCCGTGATGGGGAAAGAGGCGGATAGGCGCGGCTCCAGTCCGGAGAAAGTCTTGACAGCCTTGCCCTTCCCGACTTCTTCCGTTTTGACAAGCTCGTGCGTGACCGGGTCGAAGTATTTCTGCTCCGTGGGGCCGAGGGTCGTGAAGGTGGAGAACCGGAATCCATACCGGACCGTCGCCTTCCCGATCTTCTGTTCGTTCTGGAGATAGACGGCAGGCTGGACGGCGAAGTTCTCCGGGAGTTTCACCTCCTGGATGATGGACTCTTCGTCCCTGGGAGTCGTATTCCCCGGCACGATGCCGTAGTAAGCCGCCTGCAAGCCAGCCTTCAGCGTGTTGGAACCGTTGGCATACCAGGTCCATCCCGCCTTGAGCCCCGTTTCGCGGATTTCCTGCCGGGTATCGAAGTCGGCATTGTCCATTTCTGTGCCGATGTCATTGCGGTACAGGGAGTTATAGAGGATGACGTCGGATGTGAGACTGGGATTGTACACATGGTTCCAGCGCAGGGACTGCGTATGGTTGGCGAATCCGAAGACCATCTCGCTCAGGTTGAACTCCTGCATGCTGAACCCGAAAACGTCCTTTCCGCTGAAGGCTGAGAGGTAGAGCCGGTCCTTCTCGGAGGCGATCCAGCTCAGTTTCCCGTTCAGGTCATAGAAATACATCTGCGTCTTGTCGGGAAGCTTGGCGCCGATGAAGGGAAGCAGCAGGTCCATGTAAGTCCGTCGTCCCGCCAGCATGAAGGAAAGCTTTTCCGGGACGATGGGCCCCTCCAGGAAGAGTTTGGAGGTGATCAGGCCGATGGAAGCGTTCCCGCCGAACGACCGGTTGTTTCCGTCCTTGGTGGAAATGTCCAGGACGGAGGAAAGCCGTCCGCCGTAGGAGGCCGGGAAATCGCCTTTGTACAGGTCGGCGCCGCGGATGGCGTCGCCGTTGAACATGGACAGGAAACCCAGGAAATGGCCGCAGTTGTACACGGGTGCCCCATCTACCAGGATGAGATTCTGGTCGATGCCGCCGCCCCGCACGCTGAAGCCGGTGGATCCCTCGCTTGGCGTCTGGACGCCCGGCATCATCTGGATGACCCGGATGATGTCGGCCTCGCCCATCAGGGTGGGCATCTTTTGCACGAGTCCGCCGTCCACCCGTTCCAGACCCATCTGGGGAAGCTTGATCTCTTCACGCTTGGACCGGGAGAAAACCATGGCGGCATCCAGCTCGTTCCTGTCTTGTGCCAGATGGAAGTCCAGTTTCACGGATTGGCTGAGGTCCGCGGGATGTTCCTGCGTGACATATCCGTAATAGGCACAGTACACCGTGTGCTTTCCGGCCGGGACGCTCAGGGAGTAATATCCCACGGCATCCGTTGCAACGCCGGTTTTCCGGTCTTCCAGGTACACGACGGCCTGGGGCAGGGGTTCGCCCGTTTCCGCATCCCGGACATAGCCGGACACGACGGTCTTCTTTCCCTGTGCTCCGAGGACAAAAGGAAGGAGCAGGAGGATCGCTGTCCCGATAAGTCGCTGTTTCAGCGTCATTTCTGGATAAGTGCCTTGGCGGCGGACTGGCCGGCCAGGTAACCGGTGGAGAAGGCGAGCTGGAGGTTGTAGCCGCCCGTGTCGGCATCCATGTCCAGCACTTCGCCGCAGAAATACAGGCCCGGCTGCTTCTTGGATTCCAGCGTTTTGGCAACGACCTCGCCGGTGGAGATGCCGCCGGCGGTAATCACGCTGCGCTCGAATCCCACGAAGCCGGCGATGTCCAGTTTCCAGTCTTTCATCGCGGCCGCCAGGGTGTCCACGCTCACTTTCGGATTCGTCTTGAGGAAGGCGAGGGTGAGCTCCCAAGGCATCAGCTTTCCGAGCATGATGCGGAACAGCCGCTGGAAGCTCTGCCCCTTGGAGCGTTCGTCATGGATGACGTCCTCCCACTTCTGATGGACATCCTCGTTGAGTTTTTCCAGTTCCACGGCCGGCTTGAGGTCGATGGAAACGGCTACCTTCTGTCCGTTGTTCAGGGCGTTCACCGCTTTCCGGCTCACCATGAAACCGAGCGGGCCTTCCAGGCCTCCGTCGGTGAACTCGATGTCGCCGAATTCGCTCTGGACTTCCTCGCCGCCGATGAAAAGCGTGAGCTGGACATTCTCCAGGTTGTTCCCGTTGAAGAGTTCGCCCAGTTCGGACAGGGGCTTGATGCGTTCGATATGCTTTTCGAATTGGGGATACCAGTCGGGCAGGGGAGCGATCTTGCGCTCCTTCACCTTGCCATAAACCGTGCGGCCGCGGAAGGCCTGCTTGATCTCGCCGGCCAGGGCGCTCTGCTCCGTCTTGTACCCTTCCGGAACGAGGGCAGTCAGGGACGGATAGCAAGGTTCCACGGTGTGGCCGAGTTCCTCCGCCCACATGTAGCCGTCGCCGGTGGACCCGGTGCCCGGATAGGACAGGCCGCCGGTGGCGATGATGAGTTTCGGGCAGGTGTATTCCTCCGTCTCGATCTTGGTTTCGATCTTGAACTGGGGCTTCTTCCGGGGATCGTCGCTCGGGATCCGGCGCTCCTTGGTGATGGTTTTCACGGTATCCAGGCTGTATCCCCGGGGAGTCTTGTCGATGGTCTTGACCTCGCATCCCGTGACGACTTTTACGCCGGCAAGGGTACAGGCTCTCAGGAGGGTATCCACGACGTCCCCGGCCATATGGGATTCCGGGAAGGCCCGGTCCCCGCGTTCCACGACGCTTCTGAGGCCGTTGGCCTGGAACAGGCCGATCAGCTTTTCCGGGGGAAGGTTGTGCCAGGCGGGACTGACGAAATTGGTGTCGGTGCGGACGTGGTCCGAGAAATCGCCCCACTCCTTGACATTCGTGAAGTTGCAGCGGCCCTTGCCGGTGATCATCACCTTGCGGCCGGCCTTGGGCATCTTCTCCAGCACGGTGACCGTCCCTCCGTTTTCCGTCTGGGCCAAAACCTCCGCAGCGCCCAGTGCCGCAACCAGTCCGGAGGCCCCGCCTCCGATCACAATGACGTCAGATTTCATAGAGTTCTTCTCAATAATTCGCGCAAAATTACGATAATTTGCGTTTTTCTGCAATCCACCTGCACGTATTCCCGAAAAAATCCGTACCTTCACCACCTAACCACTTAATTATACAACAATAAATGAAGATCACCTCAGCCGATGCCCTCGAGGGCATCCGACGGTCGGCCGCCGAGGCCCTGGCCGTTCGGGAGGAGGGGGACCGGTCCGTTTCGCAGGAAGCCTGCGGTTTGGACAAAGGTACCCCGCACCTGCAGGTCCTGTGCTGCGGAGGCACGGGCTGCAAGGCCTCCGAAAGCGCGAAAATCGTGGAGAACTTCAGGCAATCCCTCCAGGAACACGGTATCGCCGACAAGGTGGACGTCCTGGTGCCGGGCTGTTTCGGTTTCTGCGAAAAAGGTCCCATCGTCAAGATCATCCCGGACAGTACTTTCTACACCTCGGTCCGCCCGGATGACGTGGAAGAGATCGTCACTTCCCACATCATCGGCGGCAACAAGGTGGAACGGCTCCTGTACCAGGATCCTGCGACCGGCCGGCACATCTCCGATTCCAAGCACATGGAGTTCTACCGGAAACAGCTCCGGATCGCGCTGCGGAACTGCGGTTTCATCGACCCGGAAAACATCCTGGAGTACATTGCCCGTGACGGCTACAAGGCCCTGGCGGACAGTCTGAAACGGGACAGCCTGGACGTGCTGGCGGATATCAAGGCCTCCGGACTTCGCGGCCGCGGCGGCGCCGGTTTCCCGACCGGCGTGAAGTGGGAGATCGCCCGCAAGTTCGACGCGCCCGACAAGTATGTCGTGTGCAATGCCGACGAAGGCGACCCGGGTGCCTTCATGGACCGGTCCATCATGGAAGGCGATCCGAATTCCGTCATCGAAGCGATGATGATCTGCGGATACTGCATCAACGCGCACCATGGCCTGATCTATATCCGGGCGGAGTATCCGCTTGCCGTCCACCGGCTCCAGGTCGCCATCGCCCAGGCCCGGGAATACGGCCTGTTGGGAGAGGACATCCTGGGCTCCGGCTTCGATTTCGACATCGAGATCCGCTACGGGGCGGGCGCCTTCGTCTGCGGCGAGGAAACGGCGCTGATCCATTCCATGGAAGGAAAGCGTGGCGAGCCTACGCTCAAACCCCCGTTCCCGGCGGAGGCCGGCTATTTCGGCAGGCCCACCAACGTGAACAACGTGGAGACGCTGGCCAATGTGCCTGTCATCCTTACCAAGGGGCCGCAGTGGTTCGCTTCCATCGGCACGGAAAAATCCAAGGGTACGAAGGTTTTCGCCCTGGCGGGCAAGATCAATAACGTGGGACTCATCGAAGTCCCGATGGGAACGACGCTCCGGGAGATCATCTACGACATCGGCGGCGGGGTCAAGAACGGCAAGAAGTTCAAGGCTGTCCAGACGGGCGGTCCGTCCGGCGGCTGCCTCACCGAGAAGCACCTGGACATCCCCATCGACTACGAAAGCCTGGCGGCAGCCGGGTCCATGATGGGCTCCGGCGGCATGATCGTCATGGACGAGGACGACTGCATGGTGTCCGTGGCGAAGTTCTTCCTGGAGTTCACTGTGGGCGAGTCCTGCGGCAAGTGCACGCCGTGCCGGATCGGCAACAAGCGGATGCTGGAAATCCTGGACCGCATTACCGAGGGCCGCGGGAAGATGGAGGATATCGACAAGCTCGAGAATCTCGCGAAGGTCATCAAGGACACCGCCCTGTGCGGTCTGGGACAGACCTCCCCGAATCCGGTGCTGTCCACCCTTTCGAACTTCCGCGAAGAGTATGTGGAGCATGTGAAGGACCATGTGTGCCGCGCCCACAAGTGCAAGGCGCTCTTGACCTACTCCATCGATCCGGTCCTGTGCAAGGGCTGCAGCCTGTGCGCCCGCAACTGCCCGGCGGAGGCCATCGCCGGCGAGGTCCGGAAGCCTTTCGTCATCAATCCCGAGAAGTGCATCCGCTGCGGCATGTGCCTGTCCCGCTGTAAGTTCGGTGCCATCCACGTAATCTAGGAACGCCCTATGGAAAACCTGATCAACCTGACAATCGACAACCGGCCCGTCTCCGTTCCCAAGGGAACCACCGTCCTGGACGCGGCCGCTTCCGTGGGGATCGACATTCCCGCCCTGTGTCATCTGAATCTCAAGGGAACCTGTGTCCGGAATGCTCCCGCCTCCTGCCGCATCTGCGTGGTGGAAGTGCAGGGCCGGCGCAACCTGGCCCCTTCCTGCGCCACGCAAGTCATGGAAGGAATGGTCGTCAAGACCAATTCCGCCCGGGTCATCCGTGCCCGCAAAACCGTTGCGGAACTCATCCTCTCGGACCATCCGAACGACTGTCTGACCTGCCCCAAGTGCGGCGACTGCGAACTGCAGGCGCTCGTGACCCGGTTCAACATCCGGGAGATGCCTTTCCAGGGCGAGCAGTCCTCCCGGAAGAAGGAGCACACCGTTTCCATTACGCGCAACATGGACAAGTGCATCCTGTGCCGCCGCTGCGAGAGCGTATGCAACAATGTGCAGACGGTCGGGGTCCTGGGGGCCGTGCGCCGCGGTTTCGACACCACGATCGCTCCCACTTTCGACCGGATGTTCAAGGATACGGACTGCACCTACTGCGGCCAGTGCGTGGCCGTGTGTCCGACCGGCGCCCTCACCGAACGGGACAATACGGACCGGCTCCTGGACGATCTCTGCGACCCCGACAAGGTCGTGATCGCCCAGCCCGCCCCGGCGGTACGCGTCGCCCTCGGCGAGGAATTCGGCTATGCGCCCGGCACCATCGTCACCGGGAAACTGGCCACCTCGCTCCGGCGTCTCGGTTTCGACTATGTCTTTGATACCGACTTCGGTGCGGACCTCACGATCATGGAGGAAGGTTCCGAAATCCTCGCCCGGCTGAAGGCTTTCCTCGGCGGAGACAAGACGGTGAAGCTCCCGATCATGACTTCCTGCTGCCCCGCCTGGGTCAATTTCTACGAGCACAATTACCCGGACCTGCTGGATTACCCGTCCACGGCCAAGTCCCCGGCGCAGATGTTCGGGGCCATCGCCAAGACCTACTGGGTCCAGAAGATGGGCATCCCGCGCGAGAAACTGGTGGTCGTGTCCATCATGCCTTGCCTGGCCAAGAAATTCGAGTGCGAGCGCGAGGAATTCAAGGTGGACGGCAATCCCGACGTGGACTACAGCATTTCCACGCGGGAACTGGCGCGCCTCATCAAACGCTCGAACATCGATTTCCGCTGCCTGGAGGATACGGACTTCGACAAGCCGCTGGGCGAGAGTTCCGGGGCGGCGGCCATCTTCGGCGCCACCGGCGGCGTGATGGAGGCGGCGCTCCGAACCGTGTATGAGGTATATACGGGAAAGACGCTTCCGCGCCTGGAATTCACCGAGGTACGCGGCCTGGACGGCATCAAGGAGGCGACCATCGACCTGGCCGGTTTCCCGCTCAAGGTCTGCGTCGCCCATACGCTGGGCAACGCCCGGTACCTGATGGACAAGCTCCGCGCCGGAGAGCTGGATTATCACGTGGTGGAGGTCATGGCGTGCCCGGCCGGCTGCATCGACGGCGGCGGACAGCCGTATCACCACGGCGACGTGGAAATCATCAAAGCCCGTGCGAAGGCCATCTATGCGGAGGATGCCGGAAAGCCCATCCGCAAGAGCCATGAGAATCCGGATATCCAGAAGCTGTACCGGGAGTTCCTGGGCGCACCGCTCAGCGAGCGTTCGCACCATCTGCTCCACACCCGTTATTTCGATAAATCCCTCAAGTAGCCATGAGTGAACTGAAAATATCCTGCGAGGCCGTCCGGGAAGTGGAGGCCCTCTGCGACGAGTTCCATAACGATCCGGGCGAACTGATTGCCATCCTGCATGCCGTCCAGAACAAACTGGGTTATCTGCCGGAGGAGGTGCAGCGTGTCATTGCCCGGAAACTGGGCATCCCGGCGTCGAAAGTGTACGGAGTGGTGACTTTCTATTCCTTCTTTTCGATGACCCCGAAAGGCCGGAATCCCGTTTCGGTGTGCCTGGGAACCGCCTGCTATGTCCGTGGCTCCGACAAGGTGCTGGAAGAGTTCAAGCGCGTGCTGGGCATCGAAGTGGGGGAGACCACGCCCGACGGACGGTTCTCCCTGGACTGCCTGCGCTGCGTGGGAGCCTGCGGCCTGGCACCGGTGGCCACCATCGGCGAAAAGGTCTATGGCCGCCTGAATCCTTCCGATATCAAGAAGATCGTGGCCGAGTTCGAGGACTGATCCTTCAGGGAATCCGCACCCGGTCCAGCATGCCCTGCAACTTGGCCAGGGCGATCCCGTAATTCGTGATGGGCACTCCCGCAAGGAGTGCCTTTCCCGTACGGAAACGGACGAGGGACTTGTTCGCCACGCAGGCCCCGCAATGGATGATGAGGGCATAGGGCGTCAAATCGTCCGGGAAATCGTTCCCCGCGGCGATGTCCACCCGGACATCGGCCCGCTTCCGGAGCAGCGCCGGGATCTTTACCCTTCCGATATCCTCCGTATCAGGCACATGCGTGCAGGCCTCGGCGATGAGGACACGATCGCCGGGTTGGAGTTTGTCGAGGGCGCCGGCCCCTTCCACGAAGGTCCGGACGTCCCCTTTCTGTGCAGCCAGCAGGATGGAGAAGGAGGTGAGGGGCAGGTCGGCGGGAATGGCGGCGTTCACCTGTCTGAATACCTGCGAATCCGTGATGACCAGCGCCGGAGAGCATTCCAGGGCCTTTCGGAGCGTTTCCGGCGTACAGCAGCAGGGAATGCAGCCCCGGTCCAGCAGCTCCCGGATCACTTGCACCTGCGGCAGGATGATCCGTCCTTTCGGCGCCTCGCTGTCCTGCGGCATCACGAGAACGACCTTGTCGCCGGGTTTGACGAGGTTGCCGGTGAGGAATCGCTTTTCTTCCCGGGGCAGCGCCCGGGCGATCCGCTGCAAAAGCCCATCCGGTGTGTCCTCCTTTTCATAAACGACGGAGGGGATACCGGCCTCCCGAAGTGTCTCCAACAGCGATTTCATGGCAGCGTCCTTCGCTTGCAGGACGACCGCGACATCGGTCTGGCCGATGACCGCTTCCGTCCGCCGTTTCCGCTCCGGACCCAGGACGGAGGCGTCGTCGATGCCGGCCGTGTCCACGAGGACTGCGGGGCCGATGCCGTACGGGAGTTCGATGGCTTTCCGGACCGGGTCGGTCGTCGTGCCGGGCTGGGGGCTTACGAGGGAAACCTCCTGGCCGCATAAGGCGTTGACCAGCGTGGATTTGCCGCTGTTCGTGGGACCGAAGAAGGCGATGTGGATGCGTTCCATGGGCTTAGAATCTGAAATCGTGTGCTCCCTGGCCGATCTCCGCGAGGTGGCGGCGGGTGATCTCCCGGATCTTTCCTTCGGGAATGTCCGAGAGGCATTCCGCGATGAGTTTCTCTCCTTTCGCACGGGTTTCCGGCGAGGCAAAGTCCACGAGGTACTCCTTCAGCGTCATCAGGGCGTTGGGCGTGCAGCAGAGGCTGATTTTCCCGCTTTTGCACAGGGACATGAACCGGTCGCCGGTACGGCCTTCCCGGTAGCAGGCCGTGCAGAAACTGGGAATGTGCCGGTTGTCCAGCAGCCAGCCCACGACCTCGTCCAGCGGACGGGTGTCCGAGACGTCGAACTGGGCAGTCTCATCGTGCCGTTCCACGCTGGTATATCCGCCTACGCTGGTCCGCGAACCGCCGCTGATCTGCGAGATGCCGCAGTCCAGCAGTTCTTCCCGCATCCGGACGGATTCCCGGGTGGAGATGATCATGCCCGTGTAGGGGACGGCCACCCGGAGGACGGCGACGAGTTTCCGGAAAATCGCGTCCGGGAGGGCGTCGGGGAAGTCTTTCGTGTCGATGTCGTCGGCCGGGCAGATGCGCGGGACGCTGATCGTATGCGGTCCCACGCCGAACCGGGCTTCCAGGTGCTCGGCATGCATCAGGAGGGCGGTGAGTTCATAGCGGTATCCGCCGAGTCCGAACAGGACGCCGATGCCTACGTCGTCGCAGCCCCCTTCCTGCGCCCGGTCCATCGCCTCAGTGTGGTACTCGTAATTGCTTTTGGGGCCGGTGGGGTGCAGTTTCAGGTATTCTTCCCGGTTATAGGTCTCCTGGAAAAGGATATACGTGCCGATGCCCGCCGCCTTCAGTTTCCGGTAGGATTCCACGTCCGTTGCGGCGATATTGACATTGACCCGGCGGATGGAATTGCCGCCTTCCCGGACGGAATAGATGGTCCTGATGGACTCCAGGACGTATTCCAGCGGACTGTTCCGTGGATCTTCGCCGGTCTCCAGGGCCAGGCGCTTGTGTCCGGTGCGGATGAGGGCGCGGACTTCGTCCTCGATCTCCTGCTGGCTGAGCTTCTTCCGGGGAATCGTGCGGTTCTTCGCGTGGAAGGGGCAATAGACGCAGCCGTTGATGCAGTAGTTGGACAGGTACAGGGGTGCGAACAGCACGATCCGGTTTCCGTAGAACCGGTGCTTGATTTCCTTCGCCAGGCTGTAGATGCGGGCTTCCAGTTCCGGGTCGTCGCAGTCCATCAGGATGGCTGCCTCCCGATGCGTGAGGCCCTTGCATAGGGCCGCCTTTTCCAGGATGGCTTTCACCCGCTGCGGGTTCTTGCTTTCCCGGGCGGCTTCTTCCAGGCTTTCCAGCACTTCGCCATGGTCGATGAATTCCGTGGCGTGGGTCGATAGGGGGTTGTACATGGTTTCAGCGTTCGTCATAATCTCCGCGGGACGGGCTGACAGCGTAGCCGATGGCGGATAGTTCTCGTTCGATCGTTTGAAGTTCTTCGTGGCTCTTCCCGGCATAGAGGGCGTAATCCGCCCGGCGGGTGGCCGGCGTGAAGGAGGGCATGATGACATTGGCCCCGGCGAGAATACCTTGCCGCCTCCCGTCAGGGAGAAGGGTGGACAGGGCGGTCGTCGCCGGCACCAGGAGTTTCGGGAACATCAGCCGCAGGATGGAGTAGAGCCGCAGCGTCTTGTCGGCACTGCCGGGGGACTCGTTCCCGAAAGGGGTGTCCTTCGCCGGGATGAACGGCCCGGCGCCCACCATCTCGGGCCGGATCCTTTCGATGAGGCGGATGTCCCGGATGAGGTCTTCCGTGGTCTGGAACGGGCTTCCGACCATCATGCCCATGCCGGTCTGGTAACCGAGCTCCTTCAGGGCCCGGATGCATCGGATGCGTGTTTCCAGACGCATGCCGGCGGGATGCAGCCGCGCGTAATGTTCCGGCGATGCGGTTTCGTGGCGGAGGAGATACCGGTTCGCCCCGCTTTGCTTCAGCAGCCTGTAAGTTTCGACGGGAAGTTCGCCCAGGGACAGGGTAATTGCCGCTTCGGGCCACGAGGCATGGATTTCGGCCACGGTGCCGGCCAGTTCCAGGGCGGCTGGCGGATTCTCCCCGCCCTGCAGGACAAAGGTCCTCAGGCCGTGCGACCAGGCGTTCTCGCAGGAGGAGAGGATTTCCTCGCGGGTCAGGGCGTATCGGCGTACGGTCCGGTTGCTTTTCCGGATCCCGCAGTACAGGCAGTCGTTCTGGCACACGTTGCTCCACTCGATAAGCGCCCGGAGGTACACCCTTTTCCCGAACCGTTCCTCCGCCACCTCCCGGGCCCGCTCGTGCAGCGCTTCCACCATGGCATCGTCCCGGGTGTCCAGCAGCATGCGCAGCCCCTCGTCATCCAGGGTCCGCCTGTCCTGTATTTCGTCGATCCGGTCTTTCATCTCGGCAGTTACACGGGTTTAATGGAGCTGGAGGAAGAAGGTGGTGGAATCGCCGGTATCGTCAAAGATGGTACGCAGGTCTTTCAAGATCACGTCGGGCTGGACAGGACCGGTTTCCCAAAAGGCGTTTCCGCCGCCCGGGGTCATCTGTTTCGTATTGTTCCAGACGGATTTGCCGATGACGGGGAAATCCGCGAACAGCGGATGCACGCTCCGGAGTTGTTCCTTCGTCGGGCACCAGCCGGGATTGAGCCAGCAATCGGCCTCCTGCGCATATTCAAAGGCTTTTTCCACGGAGATGACGGAGGATTGGACCTGGCCGGGAACGGCGCCGAGCACCTCGCCGCCGGCATCCCGGATGAGCCGGGTCATGTAGTTGTCGCCGCCGGGGATGTACCACTGGTCCGCATAGGGGATGTTGATGAGAACTTTCCGGGGCGAGTCCGTCTCTTTTACCAGGGAGCGGTATCGGTCACGGATGCCGGAAAACAGCGAGTCGGCCTCGTGGGACCTGCCGGTCAGGAGTCCGAACAGCTTGATGTATTCCGCCCGGGCCAACGGATGGCTTTCCAAGTGCTCGTGAATGACCGCCGTCCGGATGCCCAGTTCGCGGAGCTTCTGAAGATACGGCGGTTCAGCGGCAGAAACGGCGTACGTGATGAGCAGGTCGGGATTCAGTTTCAGGATGGTTTCATAATCCAGCGCTGCATCATAGCCCACATCCACTGCCCGGGCCCGCACGTCCGGGTCCGCCACGTAGTTCAGTCCCGATACGGCCGTCACGACCGAATCGCATCCCAGCGCATCCAGAAAGCCGATATAGGAGGAGGACATGCATACGATGCTGTGCATGGGCCCATGGATGGTCAAAGTATCATCCGGTGCTCCAAACGGCGAATGGAGAATGGCCTGGTTTCCTTCGAGTTCCAGCCACTCTGCGTATTCCATTCCCGTTCCACGGTCAGGACGGGTCCGGTCCGCGCACGAGGAAAGAGCGCAGAAGACAGCGAGAAGGATGATCAGTCGGGCCGGTTTCATAGTTGTTCCAAAATTACGGAAATCTCCGTATTTTTGCAAAAACGAAGCGGTATGATCCACACGGACAAAGTGAAACTGATGGACAGCGGAACCGTCCTCTTTCGGGCCGGAAGCCTGGACGAGGCCCTGTCCAAGGTACGGAACCTTCTCGGAGAAGGGGAGTTGGAAGAACCTGCCCCCGGACTGATGGCGGCAGATTTCTCGGATCGACTATATTTTAGCGTCATCACCGCTCGCGTGGAGGCGTGCTCCGATCCGGGATTGTATGCGGCCAGTTTCCAGGAAGCGAATGCCGGGCGATTCCTTCCGCTGCCTCCGTCGAGGAAGGCCCTGGCCCGGATGGAACGCATCAAACACATTCTCGCCGCGGAATAGGTAAAAAATTGTTTGGAATCCAAATAAATTTCCTATATTTGCAGTCCCGATTCATCGAAATCGGTCCAAGCCACTTTAGCTCAGTCGGTAGAGCAGCGCATTCGTAACGCGCAGGTCGGGAGTTCGAGCCTCCTGAGTGGCTCAAAAAAAGAAGGTGACTAATAAGTGATTATTGGTCACCTTCCTTTTTTCCTTGTCGGCCGTGTCGCTTTTTCGAGCGGCTTCTGATCAAAGCGAGATTTTCCTCCTTCTCATCGCCCCCCGGCATCCGTCCTCGCGATCATTTTCCGGATGTTATGTGCGATTGCCAGCGTGGCAAACTCGGCTTCAACGAGTCGTTTCCCCTTGTAATGGAAGCGTTTGAAGCCGCAGTCGTATTTGAGTTGGCCGAAGACGGCCTCCGGCTCTATCGAGCGCATGCTCCGGTGGTATAGTCCCCGCTCACACGTAAGGCGCTCTCGGGCCTGGTTCCTGTACAGGCGGCTTTTGACGTTCACTTCTATGACCCGGTTCCCTTTCCCCTTGAAGCACATCCCCCGGAGCGGACACTGCTCGCAGTTTTGTGCCTTGTATTTCTTGGCCGTGCTTATATATCCAAGCTCCGACGTCCTGTGTGTCTCCCCGATACATTCCATATGCTGCCCCATCGGGCAGACGAAGTAGTCGTCCTCCTCGTTGTAGTACAGGTGTTCGGGGATGAAGGGGTCCCGGGCATACCCCCGCTTCAGCTCCGTATGGAACATCGGGTACTTGACGTACCCCTCGATGCCGTTCCCGTCCATGTATTCGTAGTTCTCCTCGTTCCCGTAACCGGCGTCGGCGACCACCTCCCGGCTTTGCCTGCCGAACCGCCTCTCGAACATGTCCAGATGAGGGATGAACACGCCCCAGTCGTTCGGCCGCCAGGACATCGAGAAGTGCGTGATGAACTGGTTCTCCGTGGATATCTGGACATTGTACCCCGGCTTCGTCTGCCCATTGTTCATCGCATCCTCCTTCATGCGCATGAATGAGGCGTCATGGTCCGTCTTGCTGTAGCTGTTCCGGTCCCCCAGGATCTCCAGCTTCTCCTCGTACTCCTTCATCTTCGGGACGGACTCCTCCTTCACCGTCCCGACGGCCTTGCGGAGCGCCTTGTCGCCGATTCCGGCTTCTTCCATCTTTCCCAGGATCCGTTCCGTGCGTTCGGCCATCTCCTCCGAGGTCATCACCCCTTCCTTTTCCTCTCCCATCTCCATGTTCAGTTGCCGCTCGGCCTCGGACAACACGGACTTCACTTTCTTGTCCAACTTCTCCTGGTGCGTCTTGGTCGCCTTCTTCCAGACGAAGGTGTACTTGTTCGCATTGGCCTCTATCTTCGTCCCGTCTATGTACTGCACCTCCAGGCTGATGAACCGGTTCTCCACGAGCATCTCCACAACCTGGGTGAACAGATTGTCCACCACCGGAGCGAGCCGGTTCTTGCGGAAGAGGTTGATGGTGTTGAAGTCCGGCCTCTGCATGCCGCTCAGCCACATGAAGTTCACATCACGGCGGAGGAGCTCCTCCATCTTCCGACCGGAATAGATGTTCTGGAGATAGGCGTAAAAAACGACCTTGACCAACATCCGGGGATGATAGCTGCTCGCGCCGCCGCCCGCATAACTGTCCTCGATACCGCGGATGTCGAGCTGGTCGACCACCGCATTCAGAACGCGTACGGGATCGTTCGCAGCGATAAAGTCGCCCAAACACGGAGGAAAAAGCAGATTATCGTTCTGATTGTAAGATTTAAAGACTATCTTTGCCATTGCTTGATTACTGATAAGTTGTTTTTTTCTTTTTTTTGCAACTACAAGATAGTAATAATTTATCAGAAAAGCAATAGCTATTCCTTTGATTATCAAAAGAATAGCTATTATTTTTAAGGCCCTCAAGGGCGTATCTTCTCTCTTTATACAAAAAAGAAGGTGACCAATCAGTCAACCGACTTTTTAGTCACCTTCTTTTTTTTGAATCATCTTCAGAACAGTTTTCCACCACCGCCCCATTTGCTCTTGAGACCGGCGAGTTCGTCGGCCGTGGCAGGACGGTTCAGGGCTTCTTTCCTTTCTTTCTGGAACTGCTGCTTGAGACGGGCGAACTGGCGCTTGGTGTCCAGGGTGAAGTCACCGTTTTCGATCCAGGAGAAATAGGACGGTTCCGCCTCCCAGATCTCCCGGGCAGTGCGGCCCTTGTGCTTGCCGAAGCTGATCGTGGGTTCGCCGTTGTCATTCAGGTACAACCGGCCGGCGAAATCCACGTTCCGGGCCCGTCCACCGATCTTGGCGAGGGCGTCCACGTCGTTTTTCAGGACTTCCTGCTGACTGTCCGTCGGTTCCTTGTAGCGGTCCAGCTGGGCCTTGAGCACTTCGTAAGTGGCTACGGTATCCGCTTCCGCCGTGTGGGCGTTCTCGAAATCCTTGCCGCCGCAGTAGAAGCGGTAGGCGGCGCGCAGATTCCGCGGCTCCATGTGGTGATAGATGTTCTGCACATCCACCATTTTGCTTTCGTGGAGGTCGATGCTCTCGATGCAGCGGAGCATCTCCGCCGCCTTGTCGTGGGCTTTCGGATCCGCAAGGCGGGAGTTGCAGTACTCGCGCACACGCTCGATTTCCTCCGCAAGGAGGGGAAGGTCGAACTTCGTGGAGTTGAAACCGGCCAGGTCGCTGCCGGCCAGCCAGGCGGCCACTTCCGGGAGCACTTCGATGAATTTGGGGCAGTCCACGAGGTCCTCGTCCTTGACGCCGTTCACCTCCGAGGCACTCGGATTGATGGGGATGACACGCCGGTTCCTATAGTCCCAGGGCTTGATCTTCCAGGTCTTGATCTGGACTTCATTTCCCGGGAATACCTTGACAAAACTCAGTTCAATGATGCCGTCCGTGGCAATATTAAGGCCGGTGCTCTCGATGTCAAAGAAGAGCAGCGGCCTCGTAAGATTCAGTTCCATAGTTTATTATGAAATCATGATAGGCATCAGGATGCCGCAGATCTTCTCGGTTTCGGCCTCTTCCTCGGACGGGAGGATGAGGGCGGCGCGACGGGCGTCCGCAAACTTGATCACGATGCCGTTGCAACCCATGTTGGAGAGGATTTCCGTGAGGAAGGTGGACTTGAAGCCGATGGTGAGTTCGTCACCGGCGTAGTCGCACGCGATCTTCTCGTAAGCGGCGAGGGCGAAGCCCAGGTCCTGTGCGGAGACTTCCAGCTGTCCTTCCTTGAGCGTGAGCTTGATGTGGTTGGATGCCTTGTTGGAGCACACGGCCACGCGGCGCACGGTGTTCAGGAGAAGGGTGCGGTCGATCTTGAGGACATTGGAATTGTTCTTGGGGATGACGTCGCGGTATTTCGGATATTTCCCGACGACAAGGCGGCAGATGAGGGTGGTGCTGCCGAAGGTGAACTGGGCGAAGTTCGTGTCGAACTGGATGGTCACCGTCTCCACATCCTTGCCGATGATGCTGCGGAGGACGTTCGCCGGCTTCTTGTGCAGGATGAAAGACGCTTTTTCGGCCGCCTTCACATCTGTCGTGGTGTAGCAGATGAGCTTGTGGGAATCCGAAGCCACGAGCGTGGTGGAATCCGTGTCGATATCGAAGAAGATACCGTTCATTGCGGGACGGATCTCATCATCGGCGGTGGCATAAACGGTGCCCTGGATGCCCTCTACGAGGCGTGCGGCCGGGAATTCCACCTGCTGCGCGTCCTCGCCGGTGCCCTTGATCTCGGGATAGTCGTCGGCCGGGAAGTAGGGGAGGACGGAGTTGCCGCTCGCCCAGGCGCACTCGAAGGAACTGTCGCTCACGGTACGGATGCGGACGGGCTGATCCGGGAGTTCCTTCAGCAGGTCGATCATGTGACGGGCCGGGACGGCAATGCTGCCTTCCTCCTCCGCCCCCTCCACCTCGATGGAGGTGCGGAGCGTAAGCTCGGAATCCGATGCGGTAACCTCCAGGCGTCCGTCCTTCAGGACGAAGAGGAAGTTCTCGAGAATCGGAAGGGGAGACTTGGTTGGAATGGCCTTGGAAACATCCAGGAGGCCCTTGAGCAAGTCAGTGCTGGAAATGTTCAGTTTCATATCGCGTTCATTTTGTTTCAGTGGTCGTGAAAGGGTACAGAAAGCCCTCCCCGAATGACAAATATAAGAATTTTCTCTCAAATGGCATAAAACTTGAAATTTTTAGTGCGTCAAAAAAAGTGTACTGAATATAAACTGAGTCATATGAAAAAAGGATTTTTAACCATTTTGCTGTCCGTCCTCGCAGGAGGATTGACGGCCTATGGCGTCGTGAAAGCCAATGAAAGGACCCTGGATCCCGTGAAAGTCGTGGGCGAGAACGGGAATGTCGAATATCGGACTGTCAATCTGGCAGAATCGGATTATCCCGATTTCACGTATGCCGCCGAGTCCGCCGTGGAGGCGGTCGTCTATGTGGAAGTGACCGTCCAGCAGACCCGCCGCTCCCAGGGCATCGACCCGTTCGAGTTCTTCTTCGGTTTCGGTGACGGCTACGGGTTCGGTCAGCCCCAGTCCCGCGAGCAGAAGGGCAGCGGTTCCGGTGTCATCATCCGCCCCGACGGCTATATCGTCACGAACAACCATGTCGTCGCCGGCGCCTCCAAGATCTCCGTCACCCTGAACGACAACCAGCAGTACGATGCGACCATCGTGGGCACCGATCCGGCGACGGATGTCGCGATCATCAAGGTCGATGCCCAGAATCTTCCGACCCTCCCGATGGGCGACAGCGACCAGCTCCGTCTGGGTGAGTGGGTCCTCGCCATCGGTTCCCCGCTGGGCGCCCAGCTCCGAAGCACCATCACCGCCGGTATCGTCTCCGCCAAGGGCCGTTCCATGCCCGACGGCAGCGGCGAATTCAAGATCGAGTCCTTCATCCAGACCGATGCGGCCGTGAATCCCGGCAACTCCGGCGGCGCCCTCGTGAACAAGAAGGGCGAGCTGGTGGGCATCAATACCGCCATCGTTTCCCAGACCGGCGCCTATTCCGGTTATTCCTTCGCCGTTCCGGTGAACATCGTCAAGCGTGTCGCCTCGGACCTGATCGATTTCGGTTCCGTCAAGCGCGCCATGCTGGGTATCACCATGCAGCCGGTTTCCACCCTTGATAAAAAAATTCAAGAAGATTTGAAACTTAATTCGATGAACGGCGTATATATAGTTGAGGTTTCGAAGGGAGGAGCCGCGGAAGAGGCTGGCCTGAAGCAGGGCGATGTCATCATTGCCATTGACGGCCAGAAGATTACGGATGGTGCCTCCGTGCAGGAGAAGGTGAATAACTATCACCCCGGCGACAAGGCTGTCATCACGTACATCCGGGACGGAAAGGAGTACAATGCCGATGTCACCTTCCACGCTGCCGCCACCCAGACCGGCGAAGTGGATGTGGACGGATCGGTTGCCTTCTACGGTGCCCGCCTGAAGGCGCTCACGGCCGAGGAGCTCAAGGCCACCGGACTGCGGGGCGGTGTGAAGATCGTCTCCGTGGGCCAGGGCAAGATGGCCGAGGCCGGTGCCACCAGCGGTTCCATCATCCTGTATGTGAACGACGAGCCCGTTTCGAAACCCGAAGATGTGATCGCCAAGGCGAAGAAGGCCCAGCGCGGCATCTACATCGAAGGTGTGGATGAAAGCGGCAAGTCCTTCTATTTCGGCTTTGGCAAGTAAGAGACTGCCAAAGACAGGTAATACCTTTACGGTCAGTTTCTTGCGAGACTGACCGTAATTGTTTTTTTAGATAGATGAGACAGTTAAAGATTACTAAATCCATCACCAACCGCGAGAGCGCGTCCCTGGACAAATACCTCCAGGAGATCGGCCGCGAAGAACTGGTGACTCCCGAAGAGGAAGTGGAACTCGCCCAGCGGATCCGCAAGGGCGATCCCGTCGCCCTCGAAAAACTCACCCGTGCGAACCTGCGTTTCGTCGTTTCCGTCGCGAAACAGTACCAGAACCAGGGTCTCAGCCTTCCGGACCTGATCAACGAAGGCAACCTGGGGCTGATCAAGGCCGCCGAGAAGTTCGATGAGACCCGGGGTTTCAAGTTCATCTCCTACGCCGTGTGGTGGATCCGTCAGAGCATCCTCCAGGCCCTGGCCGAGCAGAGCCGTATCGTCCGTCTGCCGTTGAACCAGGTGGGTTCCCTGAACAAGATCAACAAGGCGCTCTCCAAGTTCGAGCAGGAGAACGAGCGCCAGCCTTCCAACGAGGAACTGTCCGAGATGATCGACGTTCCCAAGGACAAGATTTCCGACACGCTCCGCGTGAGCGGCCGTCACGTTTCCGTGGACGCCCCGTTCGTGGAAGGGGAGGATAACAGCCTGCTGGACGTGCTGCCCAACGACGATTCTCCGATGGCCGACAAGGGCCTCGTGAACGAATCCCTGAATACCGAGATCGAGCGCGCCCTCTCCACCCTGACCGACCGTGAGCGTGAGATCGTCAAATCTTTCTTCGGCATCGGCTGCCAGGAAATGACCCTCGAAGAGATCGGCGAGCGCTTCGGCCTGACCCGTGAGCGTGTCCGCCAGATCAAGGAGAAGGCGATCCGCCGTCTCAAGAGCCCGTCCCGCAGCAAACTCCTCAAAGGTTATCTGGGATAGGCCATGGCTCCGGAACTGTTTATCCAGAAGAAGGCCGCCGAGGCCATCAAGGCCCTGTACGGGGCCGATGTACAAGAAAACATCCTGCAGGTTTCCGTGACCCGGAAAGAGTTCGAGGGGGATTATACCCTCGTGACTTTCCCGCTCCTCAAGATTACGCACAGCGCCCCCGATGCGACGGGGAACGCCATCGGTGCGTGGCTGGTGGAGAATGTCCCGGAGATTGCCGCGTTCAACTCCGTGAAGGGTTTCCTGAACCTGTCCTTCTCGCCGGTGTATTGGGATGAGACTTTCGCCGAAGTGGCGGCCAATGACGCCTTCGGCCAGCTCGCCCCGACCGGAAAACGGATCATGGTGGAGTTCTCCTCCCCGAATACCAACAAGCCCCTCCATCTGGGCCATATCCGCAACAACCTCCTGGGTGACAGCGTGTCGCGACTCCTGAAGGCCTGCGGCAACGAGGTCATCAAATCCACGATCGTGAACGACCGCGGTGTCCATATCTGCAAGTCCATGCTGGCCTGGCAGAAGGAGTTCCAGGGAAAGACCCCGGAATCCACCGGCATCAAGGGCGACCACCTGGTGGGTGACTGCTACGTGGCCTTCGACAAGATGTACAAGGCCGAGGTCAAGAAGCTGATGGAAGAGGGCATGTCCGAGGACGAGGCCAAGAAGGCCGCCCCCTCCCTGAAAGAGGCCCACGAGATGCTCGTGAAGTGGGAGCAGAACGATCCCGACGTCCGGGCGCTCTGGTCCATGATGAACGGCTGGGTGTATGCCGGCTTCGACGAGACGTACGCCGCCCTGGGTATCACCTTCGACCAGGTGGACCATGAGTCCGAGACGTACCTCCTGGGCAAGGAACTGGTCCAGAAGGGATTGGACGAGGGCGTCTTCTTCCGCGAGGCCGACGGTTCCGTCTGGTGCGACCTCACGGGCGACGGCCTGGACCGCAAGCTCGTCCTCCGCGGCGACGGTACCTCCGTCTATATCACCCAGGACCTGGGCACGGCCGAGCGCCGGTTCGCCAAGTACGACCTGGACTCCCACGTATATGTCGTGGGCAATGAGCAGGACTACCACTTCCAGGTCCTCAAGCTCATCCTGAAGAAACTCGGTTTCGACTGGGCCGACCAGATCTACCATCTCTCCTACGGCATGGTGGAGCTCCCGGAAGGCAAGATGAAGTCCCGCGAGGGGACAGTGGTAGATGCCGACGACCTCATCCAGAGCATGTACGAGGAGGCGAAGAAGACCTCCGAGGAAAGCGGCAAACTCGCCGACATTTCCGACGAGGAGAAGGATCGGCTGTACCACATGATCGGCCTGGGCGCCCTGAAGTACTTCATCATCAAGGTGGATCCCAAGAAGACGATGCTCTTCAACCCGAAGGAATCCATCGACTTCAACGGCAACACCGGCCCCTTCATCCAGTACACGCATGCGCGTATCTGCTCCATCCTCCGCAAGGCCACGGTCCCGTTCGGCCCGGAAGACATCACGAACGACCTGGTTCCCAGCGCGAAGGAAATCCGTCTCATCAAGCTCCTGGGCCTTTACCCGGCCAAGGTCGCGGAAGCCGGCGCCGCCCTGAGCCCGGCCGTCATCGCGAACTATGCCTATGACCTGGCGAAGGAGTTCAACCAGTATTACCACGATACCCCGATCCTCCGCGAAGAGGATCCGGCCCTGCTGAAGTTCCGCCTGGAACTGATCTCGGTCATGGCGCGCACCCTGCGCACCGCCATGGGCATCCTGGGAATCGAACTTCCGGAAAGGATGTAATAAAAAACGGGCAAGACACCTTCGTTTTGCCCGTTTTACGTTCATATAGATAGAAAATCGGGCAGAGACCTCAGTCTTTGCCCGATTTTCTGTTTGCGGTGTGCCTAGTTGATGAACTGGGCCTTGAGCATCTCGATCTTCGCGGGGGCGTCATCGCCCTTGGCGCCGAAGTAGAACTTGATCTTGGGTTCGGTGCCGGAAGGACGGACGGAGACCACGTCGCCGGCCTCGTTGAAGAACTGGAGGACGTTGGACTTGGGAAGTCCGGTCTTCTCGGGCTCGTTGTAGTCGATGACCTTGGCGAGCGGGCTGCCGGCGATCTCCTTCGGAGGGCAGGCGCGGTAGTCGGCCATGATCTTCTGGATTTCCTCGGCGCCGGTCTTGCCCTTGCGGACGATGTACACCATCTTTTCCACGTACAGGCCATACTCCTTGTATACCTTCTGGAGGAGCTGCCACAGGGTCATGCCCTGGTCGGCGGCCCAGGCGGCACACTCGGCCACGGCGCAGCCGGCGACCTGCGCGCACTTGTCGCGCACGAAGGAGCCCAGGTTGAAGCCATAGGACTCTTCGCCGCCGCAGATGAACGTGGACTTGCCTTCCTGCTGCTTCTGGACCTCGGCGATGTACTTGAAGCCGGTGAGGACGTTGTAGCACTTCACGCCGAAGCTCTCGCAGATGGCGGCGATCAGTTCGGAGGTGACGATGGTCTTGACGCAGTACTGGTTGCCGTTCAGCTTGCCGAGTTCCTTCCAGCGGGTGAGGATGTACCAGGTGAGGAAGCTCCAGGTCTGGTTGCCGGTGAGCTGGACCATCTTGCCTTCGTCGTTGCGGACGGCGATGCCCAGGCGGTCGGCATCCGGGTCGGTGGCGAGGACGAGGTCCGCGCCGGTCTCATCGGCCTTCTCGAGGGCCATCTTCATGGCGGCCGGCTCCTCGGGGTTCGGGGAGACGACGGTCGGGAAGTTGCCGTCGTTCACGTCCTGCTCGGGAACGTGGATGATGTTCTTGAACCCGAGGCGGGAAAGGGCCTCCGGCATGAGCTTGACGCCGCAGCCGTGCAGCGGGGTATAGACGATCTTGAGGTCGGCATGGCGGGCGACGGACTCGGGGGAGAGCATCAGCGAGAGCTGGTCCCTCAGGTAGCATTCATCCACCTCGGCGCCCATCACTTCGATGCAGCCGGGAACCGTGCCTTCCACGGGCTGGAAACGTACGTCGGCCGGGTCCTCGATCTTAGCGACCTCGGCGACGATGTCCTTGTCCACGGGGGCCGTGATCTGTCCGCCGTCGCTCCAGAATACCTTGTAGCCGTTGTATTCCTTGGGGTTGTGGCTGGCGGTGATCATGATGCCGGCGGTCGCTCCCTTGAAGCGGATGGCATAGCTCAGCTCCGGGGTGGGACGCAGGGCGTCGAACAGGTACACATGGATGCCGTTGTTGGAGAGGACGTCGGCGGAAATCTCCGCGAACAGGCGGGAATTGTTGCGGCTGTCATGCGAGATGCACACGCTGGCGGCGCCTTCCACATGCTCCTTGATATAGTTCGCGAGGCCCTGCGTGGCCATGCCCACCGTGTACTTGTTCATTCGGTTGGTACCCACGCCCATGATGCCGCGGAGGCCGCCGGTGCCGAATTCGAGGTTGCGGTAGAATGCGTCTTCCAGGCCCACGGGGTCGGTTTCCTGCAGTTTCTTGACTTCTGCCTTGGTCTCGGCGTCGAAGTTCCCTTCGAGCCAGCTCTTGACCACTTCCTTGTAATCTTTCATATCGATGTTTTTAGTGTTATAGTCTATCATGCAAATGTAAGGATAATTGTGTATTTTTGCAATGGAAATGACCTTTGCCGATTTCATATTGCAGCACGCTTCCGACGACCCGGTCCGGCTCCTCCTGTCGCGGGACAAATTCCCTGATATTGACATCGATATCGCTGTTACGACCTTGGAAGTGCGGCGGAAACTCCGCACCAAGGTTCCCGAATGGTACGCCGTACCCTCCCTGGTCTATCCCTCCCGCCTTTCGGGCGAACAGTGCAGCTCCTCCGAAACGGCCCGGTATAAGGCTTCGTTGATCAAGCGAATGGTTTCCGGGGGCAGTGTGGTCCCCCAACCGTCGCTTCGCGACCCCTCCCTACGATTTGAGGGGGCTCTGCCCCCTATTATCCCCCGCGGCTCCCGGCCTATAAGTCCTGCGGACTCGGCCTCCGCCGGGCGCTCTGATGAGCGCCGGGACCCTTCGTCACTGCGGATTGCTGATCTGACGGGAGGAATGGGGGTGGACTCGTGGGCGTTCGCGGAGGTGGCGGAGGAGGTGCTGTATAACGAGATGCAGGAGGGGCTGGCACAGGCGACGGAAAGGAATTTCAAGGAGTTAGGGGTGGAGAATGTAAGGTTCCGGAACTGCCGGGTGGAACCGGGAAGGGTGGTGGAAGTGCTGGACGGGTTCCGGCCGGATGTCATTTTCCTGGATCCTGCGCGGCGGGCGGAGGACGGACGGAAGGTGTTCCTTATCGAGGACTGTCAGCCGGATGTGCTGACGCTGCTTCCGGAACTGTTCCAGGCGAGCCGTTTCGTGCTGCTCAAGCTTTCGCCCATGGCGGACATCACGATGGCGTGCAAGCGGCTTTCGCATGTTCGGGAGGTGCATGTCGTGGCTGCGGGAGGGGAGTGCAAGGAACTTCTGTTCCTCCTGGACCGGGACTGGGACGGCCCTCATGCGACTTATGTGGTCGAAGGCGGCTCTGTCATGGCAGTTCCCGGTCAAACCGGGAATGAGGGGGATGCCCCTGTCATTCCGGGCGAAGCCACCCCTGTCATTCCGAGCGAAGCGAAGGAATCTTATTCCTGCCTCTTCGAGCCCGGCAAGGCCCTCCTCAAGGCCGGGGCCTTCGGCCTGCCTAGCGGCCGGTACGGTTTGACCAAGCTCGGGACGCATACGCATCTGTATGTTGGCGAAGCGGTTCCGGAGGAGCTGAGGCCTTTCGGAAAGTGCTTCGAAATCCTGGAATTCCTGCCCTTGAACAACCGGACGCTGAAGGAGGCGGGGAGGCGGTATCCGCAGGCGGAAGTGACGGCGCGGAATATCCCGATGACCTCCGGCCTGCTCCGGAAGAAGCTGGGCTGCGCCTCGGGCGGCGACGTGCACCTGTTCGGGGTGCGGGTGGATGCTGCCGCCGATCCGGGGAATTACCTGATCATCACCAAACGTCAGACATATGGAAACGATTGAAAGAATCTCTCATTTCGAGCAGCTGCTCGACACGGTCGCACCTGTCCTGAAGGACTTGGACGCGACCCTGGACCGTTTTGACGATATCCAGGAGGCCGTTCAGGAACTGTCGGCCTACTATGGCAGCGAGAGCTGGCATGCGGACCTCGCGGAGGACGAGGCAGGCAACCTGCCGGCGGACCTGAAACGCGGCGTCTTGTCCGAGGACGGCATCTACGACGTCCTCTCGGAGCACTATGCCCTGACCGTCCGCCTGCTGGACACGGTTTCCGCCATTCTGAAGAACCGGTAGGACATGAGACGGACGGATACCCCCTTCTGGAAGTGGCTTCTGCTGTTGATCGGGGGAAGTCTGCTTTTCACAGTCGTTTACGGATTCTCGTCCATTCCGTCGGTGCTGGGCGAAATGTACGGAATGCCGCTCTGGCTTCAGGCGTTCATGTGCGTTGCCACGTCGGCCGTCGTGCTCGTGATGTACGCTCTATGGTGGAAATGGACCGAAAAACGGCGCGCGGCGGACCTTCCGATGCGCCGGCTGGCGGCCGATACGGGACTGGGCTTCGGGATCGGCATCCTTTTCTTCGTCGTGGTGACGGGCGTCATCGCCCTGCTGGGCGGATACCGGGTGGAAAGCGTCCATTGGGATTGGAACAGCTTGATCAGCAGTCTGTTCATGTTCCTGGTCGTCGCGATCGGAGAGGAAGTCCTGTTCCGGGGAATCGTTTTCCGGATGATCGACGACCGATGGGGAACGCTCGTCGCCCTCGTCGTTTCGGCGCTGATTTTCGGCTTTGTCCATATCACCAACGACAATGCCACCGTCTGGTCTTCCCTGGCCATCGCCGTCGAGGCGGGGCTCCTGCTGGGCGCCGCCTACAAATGGTCCGGCACCCTGTGGCTGCCCATCGGCATCCACTGGTCCTGGAACTACTTCCAGGGACCGGTTTTCGGTTTCGCTGTTTCGGGAAATGACACGACTTCGTTGATCCAGCCCGTGATCCAGGGCTCCGACTGGCTCACCGGCGGTTCCTTCGGCGCCGAGGCCTCGATTCCCGCCTTCGTCCTGGGACTGGCTTTGGCTATCGTTTTCCTGTTTGTTCCAGAACGTACTGCCGGCACCAGTCGGTAAGGGAACACTCGGCGCATTTGGGATTGCGGGCGGTGCAGGTGTACCGGCCGTGGAGGATGAGCCAATGGTGGGAACGGGCGCGGAGATGCTCCGGAATGTGCCGTTCCAGGTCCCGTTCCACGTCGTACGGGGTCTTGCCGTCCGAGAGGCCCAGCCGGTGGGAGACGCGATAGACGTGGGTATCGACGGCGATGACGGGCTTGTCATAGACGACGGAGGCGATGACGTTGGCGGTCTTGCGGCCGACGCCGGGCAGGGTCATCAGCGCGTCGATGTCCGACGGGACTTCGCCGCCGAAATCGGCCAGCAGTTTCTGCGCCATCGCGATCAGGTGCTCCGTCTTGGAGTTCGGATAGGAAACGCTCTTTACATAGGGAAATACCTCGTCGAATGTGGCGGAAGCCAGGTCCGAAGGGGTGGGGAAGCGTTCGAACAGGGGCGGGGTGACCAGGTTCACCCGGCGGTCCGTGCACTGGGCGGACAGGATGACGGCCACCAGGAGCTGGAAGGTGTCCGTGTAGTGGAGCTCGGTCTCCGCGATGGGACGGTTGGCTTCGAACCAGCCGATGACGGCCTGCGTACGTTCTTTCCGCGTCATATCGTCAGGTCCAGGTCGAAGGTGTTGTCCTCGAAGACTTCTTCGCAGTGCTCCTCGGAGCAGGAGAATACGCGGCCGGGGTAGCGCTCGAAGATGGAGCGGTTGTGGGTGACCATGACGATGGCCGTGCCGCCTTCGTTCAGCTTTCTCAGCAGTTTGAGGATGCCGTCGGCGGTTTCGCCGTCCAGGTTGCCGGTGGGCTCGTCGGCGATGATCACCGCGGGGCTGTTCAGAAGGGCCCGGGCGATGGCGATGCGCTGCTGTTCGCCGCCGGAGAGCTGGTGCGGCATCTTGTGGGCCTTCGTGCCCATGCCGACGCTTTCGAGGACCTCCGTGATGCGTCCGTCAATGGCCCGACGGTCCTTCCATCCGGTGGCCCGGAGAACGAACTCGAGGTTCGCTTCCACGCTCCGGTCCATCAGCAGCTGGAAATCCTGGAAAACGACGCCCAGGCGGCGGCGCAGCATCGGTATGTCTTTTGTACGGATTCCCCGGAGATTGAACCCGCAGACGGTTCCTTCACCCGTGAGCAGGCGGTTTTCCGCCGTCATCGTGCGGATGATGGAAGTCTTTCCGGTGCCCACCTTGCCTACGATGTAAACAAAGTCGCCCGGATGGATGGCCATGTCCAGGCCGTAGATGACGACGTTCTCCCCGTTGAGGATGTCCGCCCCTGAGAATCGGATGATGGGTTCCATTGCGTTTTATGGATGTTCAGGGCAAAGATAATCAGAAAATTTCGTAAATTTGTAAAATAATCTATCTGACGATGAACAAACGAACCATACTGGCCGCAGCGGCCGCTCTAGTGGTTGCTGCCGCATCGGCCCAGACCCCCGGGTACCGTCGGGCCGTGGACCTGTACGAAAGCGGCATGTACGCCGAAGCCGCCCGGCTTTTCGCCGCCCTTCCCGGCAGCGAGGCGGAAGGTTACGCCGTCCTCTGCGCCATCGAACAGCAGACACCCGGCTATGAGCAGCTGGCCGAATCTTTCCTGGACCGCTGGCCGGAATCCCCCCTGGTCCCGCAGGTGAATTTCCGCTGGGGACAGGATCTCTTTGACCGCGAGATGTACAAGGAGGCCGCATACCGGTTCGACTGTGTCTCGCAGGAGGAGATCTTCCCCGCACAGGTAAGCGAGTACGCCTACAAGAAGGCCTACAGCGCCTTCGGGGCCGGCGACCTGTCCCTGGCCCGGATGCAGTTCCGGAAAATGCAGACGCTTCCGTATTCGGACTACACCGCTCCCGCGCAGTACTCGCTGGGCTATGTGTGTTATTCCCAGGGCGATTTCCATGAGGCGGCCGACTGGTTCGCCAAGTCCGCCTCCGACCCCCGCTTCTCCCAGCTGGCAAACTACTATATCCTGGAGTGCCGCTTCATGGAGAAGGACTACGACTATGTCGTGAAGTTCGGCGAGGACCTGTTCAACAAGATCCCGGAAGACCGCCAGCCGCACCTGGCCCGCATCATGAGCGAATCCTACCTCGTCCTCGGCGATACGGAAAAAGCCCGCTCCTATTACAACAAGAACCTCGAGAGCAAGGCGGTCCGCAACCGGTCCGACTACTTCTACGCCGGCTCTCTCCTGTACAGCGTGAAGGACTGGCAGGGGGCGGTGGACAGTTTCAACCAGATGCCCGAACGTACGGATTCCCTGGGCCAGATCGCGAACTATCAGATGGGTTACAGCTACATCCAGCTCCGCAACAAGGTGGCGGCCATGGATGCCTTCAAGGACGCTGCGGCCCTCCGGTTCGACAAGGACATCCAGGAGGATGCGTACTTCAACTATGCGAAACTGGCCTTCGACCTGAACAACGATGTATCGGCCTTCAACGATTACATGAAGCGGTACGACGCGCTCAAGAAGGGAGACCAGATTTACAGCTACATGGCGATGGCCGCCCTGGCGAACCGCGACTACGAGGCCGCCGTGGAAGCTTATGACAATATCGACGAGCTTGACCCGCGGATGCAGTCCAACTACATGAAGGCCTATTTCCTCCGCGGCAAGCAGCTTATCGAAAACGGCTCCTACCGGGATGCCGTCCCGCGCCTGAAGGCCGCCGCCTATTACAGCTCGCGGCACGATCCGTTCAACCAGCTTTCCCGTTACTGGGTTGCCGAATCCAATTTCCGGGACGAGAAATATGACGAGGCGCGGAGCGTCCTCATGGACCTCTACAACCTTTCCGCCCTGGACGGCAAGCCGGAAGGGGACCTCATTCCGTACAACATCGCCTACACCTACTTCAAGGAAGGGGATTATCCCGCAGCCCTGAAGTGGTTCAACAATTACCTGGAAGGCCGCCACAGTGCTTTCGGGGCCGATGCCGAGACGCGCATCGGTGACTGCTACTTCTTCCAGAAGGATTATACGACCGCCCTCGCCGCCTTCGAGCGGAAGCTCTCCGACTATCCGGATGCCAACGACATCTATCCGTACTACCGCGCCGGCGTCGCGGCCGGTCTCCTTCGTGACTTCCCCCGCAAGGTCCAGTTCCTGGAGCGGGTGAAGCAGGCTTCTCCGTCCGCCCCGTATTATTCCGATGCGATGTACGAACTGGGCCGGGCCTATGTCTCTGTGGGCGAGGAGGAAGATGCCATCCGGACCTTCCGGACGCTGCGCAGCGCCACGACGGATCCCGACTATGCGCTGAAATCCCTCCTGGAACTGGGCATGATCGCCCGGAACGGCGGGGATGACAGCAAGGCCCTGGCCTACTACAAGGAAGTGGCCGAGCAGGGAGGCGACTATGCCGACGACGCCCTCCTGGCCATCGAATCCATCTACCGTACCCGCCAGGAACCGGACGCCTATCTCGCCTATGTCAACAGCCTCGGCGACAAGGCCTCCCGGACCGACGCCCAGAAGGAGGACGTCTATTTCGGAACGGCCGAGGAAATCTTCCTGGCCGGCAACTACGCGAAGGCGGAAGCCACTTTCCGCAACTATCTGGAAAACTATCCCGAAAGTGCCAAGGTGCCCCAGGCCGAGTTCTATCTGGCCGAAAGCTACAGAGGATTGGGTGACAAGGAAAAGGCCTGCGACCATTATGTCACCGCCCTGGATAAGGGACTGGAGGGATCCTTCCTGGAAACGGCCTGCCTCCATTACGGCGACCTGGCCTATTCCCTGGGACAGTATGGAAAGGCATTCGGGGCCTATCAGAAACTGAAAGAGGTCGCGCGCCTGGATGACAACCGTCTTTCCGCCGATATGGGCATGATGCGGTCCGCTTTCCGCGCCCGTGAGTACGACGATGCGATCGCCGCTTCCGGAAGCCTCCGTTCCAACCGGCAGGCATCGGCCGCCCAGCGCCGCGAGGCCGAATACCTCCGGGCGAAGTCCTGCCTCGGCATGAGCCGCCGGGCAGAGGCCTACGGTATCTTCGAGCAGCTCGCCAAGGAGCCTTCCACCGCAGAGGGCGCCGAGGCTGCCTACCTGATCATCCAGGACCAGTTCGACCGGGCCGATTTCGCCGGCATCGAGGACAAGGTCTATGATTTCGCCGCCAAGGCCGGCGGGCAGAACTACTGGCTTGCCAAGGCCTTCATCGTCCTTGGCGACACCTTCGCCGAGAACGGCAACATGACCCAGGCCAAGGCTACTTTCGAGAGCATCAAGTCCGGCTACAAGCCGTCCGGTCCCGAGGATGAAGTCCTGGACCAGGTGAACCTCAGGCTCCGCAAACTTTAAAAAAGAGACGATTCCCATGAGACAGCATATCGTGACGACGGCTTTTGCGGCGGCGGTGACCGCCCTGGCCTACGGACAGAACCTCAATCCCACCGTGGAAGTGACGAACGCCTACGAAGGCGCCGCCTCCTCCATCGTGAAACCCCTCCAGCAGATGGCCGTACCGGATTCGGTGACGACCTTCAACCTGGATTTCGACTATTCCGTCTTCGACAACCCTTACCGGGGCGCCTATGAGTTCAAGCCCTACTATGTGCAGCTCAAGCCCGCTCCGAAGCTCTCCACGGAGAACCAGTTCTATCTGAAACTCGGTGCGGGTTATACCCTGCATCCGGAACTGGACCTGGTCTGGACGCCGATCCGGAAGGAAAGATTCCAAATGGACGTCTATGCCACGCACCATTCCTACTTCGGCCGGTACCGTCAGTTCGGACAGGAAACGCTCGGGGACGGGGTTTACGCCTTCAAGCCCACGGGGGAGAAGATGAAGGGCTATCTGGCCGATTCCCGTGCGGGAGTGGACGGTCATTATGGCTGGGATGGCGGTGAGGCCCTGTTCGATGTCGCCTACCGTCACCGGATGGCGGACGATGCGTTCCATTACCAGAAATTGGGCGGAATCGAGGCCGCGGGCCGTATCCGCTCCCTTCCTTCCGATGCCCCGCATTTTATGTATGACGCGCGGTTGGACTATCATCTGCTGGGCGGAGACATGTCGGATGCAGTGATGCTCCATGGCTCGTCCCGAGACTTTTCCGAGAGCCGTTTCCTTTTCGACGGCACCTTCGGCCCTGTCCTGAGCGGAGACCGCCGGATCGTGGCCGACGTGGACATGCAGATCGCCCGTTATCAGGGTTATGCCACCGGTTACACGGGTCTCCTTTCGCTCACTCCCAAATATGAGTTCGCCCTGGACCGCTGGCGTTTCTCCCTGGGCGCCAAGCTCTCCACACTGATTTATTCCGATGATTATTCTTTGGGGTACCGCAACAAGTCCGGCTTGATCTATCCGGAGGTGCATATCGACTATCATCTCCTGGACGACCGTCTTGTGCTGCAGACTTCCGCGACGGGCGGGGACCGCTTCAACACGCTTTCGGACGCCTTCCTCACGAATCCTTTCTCGTCCATGAATGCTTACGGCCATTCCCTGGAACGGATCCGGGCGATGATCGGCGCCCGCGGTAACATCGCGAGCCGTTTCCGCTATGACCTGCAGGCGGGTTATGCCCGTTGGAGCCGGGCTCCGATCGAGGGCTATCTCGATGCCAGGGACCATCTTTCCTCTTATTCCGGTGATCAGGCAGTGTTGTTCTATGTGCCTGCCGTCGGCGAGTCGGGCGCCTTCAACCTTCTTTTTGCCGAACTGGATTACGGTTGGAAATCGGAAAGTGTGACCGTGGACGGCAAGATGGCCTATCGCAAGACGAACCTCCAATCCGAAAACACCCTGTTCACAGGTCTGTTTGCGCCAGCTTCCTTTACGGGTTTCATCCGTCCCGCCTGGCACTGGGGAGAGCGCTTCACCGCCGGTGCGGACGTGGCATGGTCCACGGCCCGGGTAGCGAAATCGGATAAGTATGAAATCCGTGCCCCCGGCTGGGTGGACCTGGGCCTCTTTGCGGAGTACCATATGACCCGCAACCTCGGGTTCTGGGCGAAGGGCGGCAACCTGCTGAACCAGGCTGTCCAGCGCATCCCGCTCCATGCCGAGGCCGGCATGTATTTCACGGCCGGTGTGCTCTTGAATTTCTGAGATATTTTTGCTAACTTTGTACGCTTATAATGAAAGTGTACAAATATGGCAGATATTGAGGAATTGAAGCAGGCTGAGGAGCAGTATTCAGCAAACAGCATCCAGGTTCTGGAGGGTCTCGAGGCGGTGCGCAAGCGCCCCTCCATGTATATCGGCGACATCGGTGAACGCGGTCTCCACCATCTGGTGTACGAGGTCGTTGACAACTGTATCGACGAAGCCATGGCCGGCTTCTGCACGGACGTGGAAGTCACGATCCTCGAGGACAATTCCGTCCGGGTGAAGGACAATGGCCGCGGTATCCCGACCGGCATGCACGAGAAGGAACACCGCAGCGCCCTGGAAGTCGTCCTGACGGTTCTCCACGCGGGTGGTAAGTTTGACAAGAACAGCTACAAGGTCTCCGGTGGTCTGCACGGTGTGGGTGTTTCCTGCGTGAACGCCCTTTCCGACCTCCTCATCGCAGAGGTGCACCGCGAGGGCAAGATCTTCGAGCAGCGCTTCTCCAAGGGTAAGCCCCTCGGTCCCGTCCAGGTGATCGGCACGACCTCCGAGAGCGATACGGGTACCACCATCACGTTCCATCCCGATGCCACCATTTTCACCCAGACCATCGTCTACAAGTACGAAACCCTTGCGAACCGTCTCCGTGAGCTGGCCTACCTGAACAAGGGCATCCGCATCACCCTGACGGACCTCCGGGACCTGGTGGACGAGTTTGAAACGGCCGAGGACGGTGAGCGCAAGGCCACCGGCCGGCAGGTCCACCGCAGCGACGTGTTCTACTCCGAGCACGGTCTCCGCGAATTCATCGACTACCTGGACGCCGGCGAGCCCAAGCTCATCCCGGAGCCCATTACCGTGAATTCGGACAAGGTCATCCCCATCGACATCGCCCTCCAGTACAACCAGGGCTTCCGCGAACGGATCTACTCCTACGTGAACAACATCCATACGATCGAGGGCGGCACGCACCTGCAGGGCTTCAAGATGGGCCTGTCCCGTTCCCTGAAGAACTATGCGGAAAAGAACAACCTCCTCGCGAAGTTCAAGGGCGACCTCTCTCCGGAAGACTTCCGCGAAGGCCTCACCGCCGTCATCTCCGTGAAGGTGGCCGAGCCGCAGTTCGAAGGCCAGACCAAGACCAAGCTCGGTAACCCCGAAGCGACCTCTGCCGTTTCCCAGGCCACGGCCGCGGCCATGGACGCCTATCTGGAGGAGCATCCGAAGGAGGCGAAGACCATCGTGGAGAAGGTCGTCCTCGCCGCAACGGCGCGCGCCGCTGCCCGGAAGGCCCGTGAGATGGTCCAGCGCAAGTCGCCGATGGGCGGCGTGGGCATGCCCGGCAAACTGGCGGACTGCTCCGAGCGCGACCCTGAACAGTGCGAACTCTTCCTCGTCGAGGGTGACTCCGCAGGCGGAACGGCCAAGCAGGGCCGCGACCGCCGTATCCAGGCCATCCTGCCGCTGCGAGGCAAGATCCTGAACGTGGAGAAAGCCGCGCAGGACCGTGCTTTCGAGAGCCAGGAAGTCCGCAATATCTATACGGCCCTCGGCGTCACCGTGGCGCAGGAGGACGAGAACGGCGAGAAGCGCATGGACCTGTCCAAGCTCCGTTACCACAAGGTCATCATCATGACCGATGCCGATGTGGACGGTTCCCACATCGCCTGTCTCATCCTGACCTTCTTCTTCCGTTACATGTTCGACCTCATCAAGAACGGATATGTCTATCTGGCCACGCCGCCGCTGTATCTGGTGAAGAAAGGCAAGGAAGAGGTCTATTGCTGGACCGACGGACAGCGTGACGAGGCGATCGAGCGGCTCGGTCGCGGCACTGAGAAGGGCGTGACCGTCCAGCGGTACAAAGGTCTCGGTGAAATGTCGGATACCCAGCTGTGGGAAACCACCATGGACCCTTCCCGGCGCGTCCTTCGCCAGATCACCATCGAGAACGCCGCCGAGGCGGAACGCACTTTCTCGATGCTGATGGGCGACGATGTCCCGCCGCGCCGCGCCTTCATCGAAGAAAACGCACATTATGCGAATATCGATGCCTAAAATACCCCGGCGGATCCTTCCGCTGGGCGTTGTTTTCGCAGTTCTCGTGCTCCTGATGCCGAGAACCGCGAAATTCAATTATGATTACCGCAAAGGATCCCCCTGGCCCTACGAGGACCTCGTCTCCCAGTTCGACTTCCCGATCCTGAAGACCGAGGAGCAGATCGCTGCTGAACGGGAGGCGGCCGATATGGGCACCATCCCGTATTACCGGTATTCCGAGGAGGTCGTGAACAACACCCTCAAGTCCCTGCAGGGGCTGGATCTCGGTAAGTACGGCCGTATCCGTCCGGAAATCGCATCCGAGTTGACGGACATCTATTCCAAAGGCGTCATTTCCGATGCCAAGGTAAAGCTGGACAAGGATTTCGTGGAGATTTCCGAGGAAGTGATCTATGTCCAGCGGAACAAACGGGCGTCCAAGCTTCCCCGGACGGAGGTGTACAAGGTCTCCGATGCGAAGAACCGCCTGCTGGCCGGTGTGGCCCGCGAGTATCCGGACATGAACCTGGACTCGCTCTTCAAGCGCTCCGGCGTGTACGACCTCGTGGCTCCGAACCTCCTGTTCGACCGGTCGATGACCGAACTTAGCCACGCGGAGAGCGCGGAGTATGTTTCCCCGACCTCCGGCTATGTGAGCGCGGAACAGAAGATCGTCTCCAAGGGAGAGATCGTCACGCCCGAAATCGCCCAGATCCTGGATTCCTACAAGGCGGAATACAACAAGGTTTTCGGGTATGACGGCCCGCGCATCCTCCTCCTTCTGGGAGACATGCTCATCGCCCTGGCGCTCGTCGTCATCCTGTATTTCTGCATCTTCTTCACCAACAAGGATATCTTTACCCAGCGGAACCGGTACTACTACCTCCTGACCGTCTTTACCCTGGCTGCGGTCGCGGCGTTCCTGGTGGAACGGATCGCCCCGTCGCTGGTGTATTTGATGCCGTTCACCATCGTCGTCCTGTACCTGCTGGCTTTCTTCAAGAAGCGGGTGGTCCTGCCGGTGTACATGGTGTCCCTGCTGCCCCTGCTGCTGTTCTCCGGGAACGGGGTGGAGCTGTTCTTCACCTTCCTCTGCGCCGGTATCGTGTCCATGAACACGTTCAAGTATTACAACCGGGGCTGGCTGCAGTTCGTGAACGCTCTGGTGATCTTCGGAGTGGAACTGGTCGTTTTTGCGGGGTTCCGGCTCATCGATGCCGGTCATAGCCTGGTGTGGGTGAACGTCCTGTTCCTGTTTATCGGCGCCCTCCTCACCGTCGCCCTGTACCCGTTCACCAGTCTTTTCGAGCGGATCTTCAACCTGGTCTCCACGACGAAGCTCATGGAACTGGCGGATCCCAACACCAAACTGCTCCAGGAACTGCAGATCAAGGCGCCGGGGACGTTCCAACACAGTCTCCAGGTGATGAACATGGTCTCCGCCGTAGGCAGCCGGATCCACGCCAACGTCCCTCTCCTGAGGGCCGCCGCCATGTACCACGACCTGGGCAAGATGAAGAACCCGCTCTGTTTCATCGAGAATTCCCCGGACCATGCCAATAGCTATCACCTCGGAAAGGATCCCCGCGAAAGCGCCCGTGACATCATCGCCCATGTGGACGACGGCATGGAAATCGCCAAGTCCCGCGGGATTCCCGAGGAAGTCCGTGACTTTATCCTGACGCACCACGGCACTTCCAATACGACTTATTTCCTGAACCAGTACCTGAATGCCGGGGGAGATCCTGCCGATGTGGCCGATTTCTTCTATCACGGCCGGAAGCCCCGGACCAAGGAGGAGGTGATCCTGATGATCTGCGATTCCGTGGAAGCCGCGTCCCGCACGCTGAAAGAATACACACCGGAATCTTTCGACCGTTTCGTCGAGGGAATCGTCGCCGGCAAGGACAAGGCCGGCCAGTTCGCCCAGGCGGAGATTTCCATCAGCGAACTCAACACGGTGAAGAAGGAACTGAAGGAGTATCTCCAGCAACTTTATCATGAACGTATCGTCTATCCCGATAGGGAAGTAACGAAAGAATAATCAATAATTTACTAAACGTATACAATGAACATTTCCAAGATCCAGCCCGATGCCCTGAACTACCAGGTGACCATCGACATCGCCGCAGCCGACTACGCGGAGTCCCTCAAGAAGCGTCTGAACGAATATCGCCGCAAGGCGGACCTCAAGGGTTTCCGCAAGGGAATGGCTCCGCTTTCCCTGATCCAGCGCCTCTACGGCGACCAGGCCCTTTACGAGTCGGTCAATGCCCTTGTCTCCGAGCAGCTCGACACCTTCATCCGCAACGAGAAGATCCGCGTCGTGGGTGAGCCCATGCCTGCCGAGGACCAGCCCCAGCTCGAATGGAAGGCCGGCAACGATTTCACCTTCAAGTTCGACATCGCCCAGACGCCCGAGCTCACCTTCGAGGTCGGGGAAGGGGACAAGCTCCCTTACTATGAGATCAATGTGACGGCCGATGCCAAGAAGGCCATGAAGGCCCAGATGCTCCAGCAGTACGGCTCCCTCCAGGAGGGTGAGGCCGCCGGAGAGAACGACTACCTCGTGTGCGACATCGCCAATGAGGGCCACAGCGCCGAAGGCGTCTATGTATCCCTGGCCAATGTGGCCGAGATCGCCCGTCCGATGTTCGTCGGCAAGAAGGCCGGCGAGAAGATCGAGGTCAATGTGAACGAGGCCTTCGAGAACGAGACCGACCGCGCCGCGATGCTCAAGCTGGACAAGGCCAAGCTCGAGGGCATCGACCCGATGTTCACCTTCACGGTCGTGAACGTGAAGACCTTCAAGGCCGCCGAGAGCAACCAGGAGACCTGGGATAAGATGTTCGGTGAGGGCAATGTCACCACCGAAGAACAGTTCGAGGCCAAGGTGGAAGAGCGCATCCGTGCCAATTACACGCAGGAAGCCAACTACCGCTTCGGCAACGATGTCCGCAAGTATTTCGTGGAGAAGGCCGACATCACCCTTCCGGAAGCTTTCCTGAAGCGCTGGCTGGTGTATGCCAATGACGGCAAGTACACTCCCGAGGACGTGGAGAAGGAATTCCCGGGCTTCGTCGAGGACTTCAAGTGGCAGCTCACCCGCGGCTACATCATGAACAAGCTGGGCCTGAAGGTGGAACAGAAGGACATCCAGGAGGCCGCCGAGAGCTATGTCGCCTACCAGTACGCCATGTACGGCATGGGCAACGTCCCGCAGGAGCTGATCCGGAACTCTGCCCAGAACGTCCTGGAGGACGAGAACCAGGTCCGTCGTCTGGAAGAGCAGGTGGAGGACAACAAGACCATCGGCGCCATCCGCGAGAAGGTCACCCTCCAGACCAAGAAGATCTCCGAAGACAAGTTCCGTGCACTGAAATAAAATATGACCGATTTTGAAAAATTCGCCGCTAAGGACAGGGGCATCTCTTCGATGACCCTGTCCCGGTACGGTTCGGCGCTCGACGCCTACATCAACCCCACCATCACCGAAGAGCGCAAGCTGAATGTCGCCCAGATGGACGTGTTCAGCCGCCTGATGATGGACCGCATCATTTTCCTGGGCGTTCCCATCGACGATGACGTGGCGAACATCGTGATGGCCCAGCTCCTCTTCCTGGCCTCCACCGACCCGGGTGCCGACATCACCCTGTACCTGAACACGCCGGGCGGACAGGTTTCCTCGGGCCTCGCCATCTACGACACGATGCAGATCGTCCAGCCCGACGTGGCCACGGTGTGCACCGGCATGGCCGCTTCCATGGGCTCCGTGCTCCTGTGTGCCGGAACGAAGGGCAAGCGCGCCGCGCTGCCGCACTCCCGCGTCCTGATCCACCAGCCGCTGGGCGGTGCGAAGGGACAGGCCTCCGACATCCTCATCGCCGCCCGCGAGATCGAGAAGACCCGCACCGAGCTCTTCCGCATCATCTCCGAGCATTCCGGCCAGCCGCTCGAGCGCGTCGCCGCCGACGGTGACCGTGACTTCTGGATGACGGCCGAAGAGGCGAAGGCCTACGGCATGGTCGATGAGATTCTGACCAAGAAGACCCGCTGATGTCCGGAAAGAAGACAACCGGCCGCAACCGGTGCGTCCTGTGCGGCCGTACGGATGCGGAAGTCCCGTTCATGCTCCAGGGCCTGGACGGGTACATCTGCTCCGACTGCGCGAAGATGGCCGCCCAGTACGTGGCCGAGCTGGAGCATACGCCGTCCAAAGGGAGCACGAAAGTGGGGTCGATCGACAATGCCCCGAAGCCCAAGGATATCAAGGCGTACCTGGACCAGTATGTGATCGGCCAGGACCGGGCCAAGACCGTCCTCTCCGTGGCCGTGTACAACCACTACAAGCGCATCAGCCACAATCTGATAACGAAGGCGGACGACGGCGTGGAGCTGGAGAAATCCAATATCCTGCTGGTCGGTCCCACCGGAACCGGCAAGACGCTGCTGGCGAAAACCATCGCCAAGCTCCTGGACGTTCCCTTCACGATTGTCGATGCGACCGTCCTGACGGAAGCCGGTTACGTGGGCGAGGACGTGGAGAGTCTGCTTACCCGTCTCCTGCAGGAGGCTGATTTCGACCAGGCGAAGGCGGAGCGGGGCATCGTCTTCATCGACGAGATAGACAAGATCGCCCGGAAATCCGACAACCCGTCCATCACCCGCGATGTCTCCGGTGAAGGTGTGCAGCAGGCGCTCCTGAAACTCCTGGAAGGCAATGTGGTCAATGTCCCGCCGAAGGGTGGCCGCAAGCATCCGGAGCAGGAGTTTATCCATGTGGATACGCAGAACATCCTGTTTATCTGCGGCGGTGCGTTCGAAGGCATCGAGCGGCACATCGCCCAGCGGAAGAATACCCAACTCATCGGATTCGGTTCCGAGAAGAAGGAACGGGTGGACAAGGACAACCTCCTCCAGTTTGTGGAAGCGCAGGACCTGCGGGCCTATGGCCTGATTCCCGAGATCGTGGGCCGTCTGCCGGTCGTGACGTACCTGGACCAGCTGGACCGTGATTCCCTCCGCCGCATCCTGACCGAGCCCAAGAATGCCATCGTCCGCCAGTACGAAAAGCTGTTCGAGATGGACGGGATGAAGCTGGAGATCGAACCGGAGGTGCTGGACCTCATCGTGGACACGGCCATCGAGCGCAAGCTGGGTGCCCGTGGCCTGAGGAGCATCTGTGAGGAGCTGATGAACGATGCGATGTTCGAGGCACCTTCCTCCCGGAAGAAGACCTGGCGGCTTACCCTCGCGTATGCGCAGGAAAAGTTGAAAAAATAGGTATGTACTATTGCGGGAATGGAAAAGATTTCCTACCTTTGCATTCCCGAAATGAATGAGGGCTTAGCTCAGTTGGTTTAGAGCGCTTGCTTGACAGGCAAGAGGTCGGCAGTTCAAATCTGCCAGTCCTCACAGATTCAAAACGAGGCACTTACGGAAACGTAGGTGCTTTTTCTTTTTCTGATCATTTTCGATATAATTGACATTTTCCAAGAGTCACATCCCAGTAAGAAGTACCCTTTTCCATCAGGGCGAGGGTTGTGACGATCCAACTCTGGATCCAACCGGTGAGGGTGCTTTGGGCGCCCCATCCGGCGTCGGCGTTGGATGCCCAGTAGTCCCAGTCTCGATAGTTGAAGGCCCTGAACCAAGCTCCGTCAACGTTTTTGCATTTGTCGCTGCGAGCCTGAATCCTGATGAGGAACTCTCCGAGAGATTCAGCCATCTTTTTAATCTCAGGATCGCCTGTGGCGCAGGCGGCCTCGTTGAAGGCGAAGAAAGCGAAATTATTGGTATAGAGCATGTCTGCCACAGGGTCTCCATTCCTGAAAATCAGAGGCGCCTCGCTCCGGCCATAATCCGAGTTGCGTTTCTCAGCTCCATAATGTCCTTTGGAGGGGTCTCCCAGCTCTTCACGAATAGCTCCGCATTCGACTTGGTTCTTGGCCAGGTCGGTCGTGATCCTGTCGATCCATTCCTTGTGTTCAGCCGTTGGACTCACCCTGTACAGCCAGGCCAGGGGAAGCAGCATCCTCGCCCTTTCCTGCTGGATGCCGTTTGTCCAGCTCCATCCGTCAGGGTAGGCCGCCATGGTCAGGGATATTCCTTTCTCGGTGAGATCCAGGTACTTACGGTCACCGGTACTGGCATATTGCCAGAGGTAGCAGGCCCAGATCCAACTCTCGTAGTGGGGGTGTGGGTTGATGATGTCCCTGTCCTGGTAATACTTGAGTCCGTTCTTCTGGATATCCTGATCGTGAAGTCTCGGGCCGCGGAACCCGTTCTTGCCGGTCGTGTTAAGGTTGGCGTCTATTGCCTCGCTGATCTTCTGGTTCCATTTGTCGGTCCCGAGGATTTTCGAGGTCATTATGGTTCCGAGGAGGGATCTGGCGTTATCGTCTCCGTAATAGACCCATTTATGGGTATATGCCCAGCCGAGAAGCCCGTATGTGGGGCTGGAAGGATCGTTCCTGGGACCGTCCCGGAACTCTTTGAACGAATAGTCCGAGATATTTTCCGCTATTGTCTTATATTCTTTATTACCAAGTAGTTCCCCTGCCACTGCAAAGGCCATGGAGGACTCTCCCTGGACATCGTCCCTGATCCAGTAGCGGTAGGCTTGGCGTCCGTCTTTGTAGATGGCTGAGCAATGTCCCTCAAGGACTCCGAGAGAGCCGTCGCCGTTTGGGGCGTCTTCAGGAAGCTCCGGTCCGACAGGCATGGTGCCGTCGCCGATATATTTCATGAGCCAGGTTTCTTTCCATTCGGGGTGGATGAGGAAGTGGCCGTTGAAGAACCATTCGATACCTTTCTCGACGGCGTCTTTCCTTGCTGTCTCCGGGAGGGGCTGGTTTTTAGAATATGCCGGGGAAATCAATGCCGGCCAGTTTTTGAAAGCCACTTTCCCTCCTGTGAGGTCGGATATCATAGCCTCCCAGAAGGGCTGCCATTTCCTTTCGGGAATCAGTCTCAGGCGAGCGAAATCGCTTAGTTTAGAGGTGCTTATCCAGAGGTTATCGTTCTGCTTGAACAAAAGGGGGCTGCTGGGAGTGTCTTCAAGCCCATAGACCGCCGTGTCGAATCCTGCGACTCTGGCGATGACCATGATGGGATCAGTCGCCTCAGTCTCAAGGTAAGCAGCCCTGTTGATTGTGAGAAGATCCATCGGCTTCAGGCTGTCTCCGATCTCTTTAGTGACAACCACTCTCTCCACGCTGATCTCCTTGATTTCAGTAGCCTGCCCGGGAAGGGTGGTGAACTCGGCGAAGACCTTAAGTCCTTTTTCTTTGATGGTGGCAATGTCTATTTTGCTGAGAGCCTGCGGGGAATCGGGATAGCCGCCGCCGAGAAGCAGGACTGCGGAGCCAGGCTTTGCCGCCTCGAGGGCACCTGTGGCGGTGGGGCTTTCCCTGATCTTGAAACGCTCTTCCTTCAGGAGCTGGACCAGGTCGTTGCCTTCACCGGATCCTCCAACGTAAATGACTTTTCCAGCGTTGTTTCCGCAACTGATAGTCGCTACACACGTTATAGCAAGTGCCGCGGTTTTTAAAAAGTTCATAGGTGCCTCGTTTCTTCCGTTACTTTCCGCCTTCGATGCTGAGAATGGTCTTGCCGGGTGTCACGCCTCCTTCGGAGAAGCTGTCCACCGTGTAATAGTATTGCTGGCCGCGGGAGAACAGGCCCAGCGTGACCTCGGGATCCAGGCATTCGCAAATCGAGAATAGTTCATCGGGGTTGGTGCCCCAGCGGAGGTAGTAGCCGTCTGCGTCGGGAACGCCGGTCCAGCGGAAAGTGATGGTCCGCCCGTCCGGGGTGCGCTGGAAGGTGGATGACGGAACGGCGGCAGGAGCCTTGCCGCCCTTTCCGAATACGCGGAGGTCGAATAGGGAGAACTTTCCGGGCAGTTCGCCGCAGGAGGTGACGCGGACATAGCGGGCCTTCATGCCTTTGGATACCACGGAAAGACTGTGCGGGTTGGTGACATCGCTCGCGCTCCTGTCATCAAAAAGGGTCCATGTGCTGCCATCCAAGGATGCCTCGACGATGTATTTGTAGGGGACGATCGGATTCCCTTCGTAACGAAGAGGGAAGGCTTCGTCGGCGAAGTTGGGCTGCACGGCCCATACATCCATGACGGAGCCCAGGTCCAGGCAATACCATTCGCCCGGGTTGCCCGTTGCGGCGCTCCACCAGGTCCGGATGTCATGGTCGGCCCCCAGGGCGGCGGCATGGTTTTCGCCTTCGGAGGAAGCGCTGGCTGTCTTGCCGATGGAAAGGTCCATCCAGCCCGTCCAGATGCTCTTCTCGGCGAAGTCCACTTTGCCGGCCGGGATGATATAGGGAAGGTCTGAATTCCAGGTCACCATGTTCATGCCGCCGTCCCGGGTGAACCGGACGGGGAAGAAGCCGATCCGGCGTTCGAATATATGCCGCTGGCTGATGACGGTGGACGCCACATGCCACCAGTTCCCGTGCTTGTCCTGGAAGGTGTCGCCGTGTCCGGCGCCCTTCATCCATCCACCTGGCTTCACGCTGACAGGGGAGGCGGCGTAATGGGTATAAGGACCCAGCGGGGCGTCGGCCAGATAGAGGCCTTCCCCGTAGGAGAAGAATTCCGTGCCGGGCGATGCGTACTGCAGATAGTACTTGCCGTCCTTCTTGAAAATGGTGGGACCTTCATTGTAGCCGGGCTGCTCGGGTTCGTTGTAGTCGCCCGGGCGTTCCCAGCCGAATTCGGACTCCCGGTGGGTAATCAGGGTAACGTTGCCGCCTTTGGCGCGGAAGCCGTTCTCCGGGTCCAGTTCGATGCCCATGATGTCATCCACGTTGGAACAGCCCCAGTACAGGTACACGCGTCCGTCGCTGTCCAGGAACAGGTCCGGGTCATGGCCGGTGCGCTCCGGGTTTTCGGGATACGGAGTGAGATGGTCGGTCACCAGGGTCCAGGATTGTCCGTCCTCGGGATCGGTGGTTTTCCAGAGGCTGTTCAGGTCGGAGGTCATCCAGTACAGTTCCCCCTTGTATTCCATGGCAGTGGGGGCATATAGGTCCATGGGCAGGACGGAGGTACGGATGTGCCGCCAGTGCTGCATGTCATCCGATGACCAATAGCCGTCCGACTTGGATACGAAAAGGTAGTAGCGGTCCTGGTACAGGATACATACCGGGTCCGCCGCCTCACGGAAGTTCCCGTCCACCCAGGTTGCCAGGGTGAATTCGTAGTCCAGGTCGATGGGGTTCGTGACGACCCGTGCGGGATCGATTCCCTGGCTGCACGAAAGCAGGGCTCCCGCCGCCAGCATGGCTGCAATGATTCTTTTCATGGTGGAAGGATGTTAATGACCGTTGTATGCAAATATACGGCAACCGGATAGAAAACACAAGTCATTTCTTCGTCCAGACCCGTTGGATTGTCCACGTTTCTTACGTATATTTGCCAATATGGGTAAGAAGTCATTCATTTCTGCGCTGGTCACACTGACAGCGCTCTGTTCCGCCTTCGAGGCGGGGGCCCAAGGGCCGTATGTTCCTTCGGAGGGCAATCTGAAATCCCGGGAGGAGTTTTCGCAGCACCGGCTGGGCATTTTCCTGCACTGGGGTATCTACAGCACCTATGCGCAAGGGGAGTGGTACCTCTCCAACCGGAAGTTGGATCCCGATGTGTACAGCGAGGCGGCCGGCGGGTTCTACCCCGGCAGTTTCGATGCGGCCGAATGGGCCCGGGCCTTCAAGGAAGCCGGGGCCGGCTATGTGACCCTGACCTCCCGCCATCATGACGGCTTTTCCATGTACAGGACGGCCCAGAGTCCGTTCAACATCATGGATGCCACCCCGTTCGGGCGGGACGTCCTTGGGGAACTGACGGAGGCCGTGAGAGCGGAGGGAATGCGGATGCATTACTATTATTCCCTCATCGACTGGATCCGTCCGGACTACCCCAAGGGGCATTCCGGCATCGACAAGGACCCTGCCAAGGCCGATTATGATTCCTATTTCGAGTTCGAGAAGCGCCAGATCCGGGAACTCATGGAACAGTATCATCCCCAGGCGCTCTGGTTCGACGGACAATGGGACCATGAGACCGATGCCGTTCCGTTCCAGTGGCGGATGCGCGAACTCTATGATTTCATCCATGGGATCGATCCGGACTGCCTGGTGGCCAACAACCACCATCGGGCCGTCGTGGAAGGCGAAGACTTCCAGATTTTCGAAAATGACCTGCCGGGGGAAAATAAGGCTGGGCTCAGCGGACAGTCCGTATCCACCCTGGTCCCGCTGGAAACCTGCGATACCATGAACGGCATGTGGGGCTACAAGGTGGAAGACCTGAACTACAAGAGCGTACCTACACTGGTCCGTCATCTCGTACGGGCTGCTTCCTTGGGAGCCAATTTCCTGCTGAACATCGGCCCCCAGGCCAATGGAAAGCTTCCGGAGCTGGCCTTGGAGCGTCTCCGTGGAATCGGTGCGTGGATGAAGGTGTATTCGTCCACGGTGGACGGATGCGGCTCTTCGCCGGTCCCTCCCCAGAGCTGGGGCGTGAGTACGATGCGTCCCGGGACTATTTTCCTGCACGTGCTGGATTCGGCGGCGCTCCCCGTTTCCGGTGACAAGGCGGTCATCGTCATCCCTGCTACCGGCAAGATTGCCTCTGTGAAAAGTTTCCCTGAGGGCACGCCGCTTGCATGGAAGGTGGACAAGGACCAGTTCCTGACGGTCAAGCTTCCGGTTCCGGATGCTTCCGCCATTGACACGGTTATTGAGATTTCGCTTAAATAACGAACTGACAATGAATAAGTTGTTTTTTGCCGGCATGCTGATGTCCCTGTTTGCCGGCTCGCTTTGGGCGGGCCCCTATGAGAAGTATTACCAGAATCTGCCGGTGGAAATGGTGGAACCTGCCTTGCCCTCCATCCCCGAATACACCGTGACGCTGACGGATTTTGGTGCCGTGGGCGACGGTATGGTCGACAACACGCAGGCTTTCACGAAAGCGGTCAGCGCCTTGAACAAGAAGGGCGGTGGCCATCTGGTCGTGCCGGCGGGAATCTGGCTCACCGGTCCCATTTCCCTGAAAAGCCATATCGACCTGCACTTGGAAAAGAACGCCGTAGTCCTCTTGACGCCTGACCGGGCGGCGCATCTCAAGGACGGGAAGGCGGTTCCGGGCATTAACGCCAGCAAGCGGACGGACATCAGCATCACGGGTGAAGGCATCATCGACGGGAACGGTGAGTGGTGGCGCGGTGTGAAGCGCTCCAAGGTCAGCGACACGGAGTGGAACGCTTTCAAGCGGATGGGCGGAACCGTCACCCCCAAGGGTGATCTCTGGTATCCGTTTGATTTGAAAGCGTTTGACAATATCGCCGATACCTATGCCGCCCAGGAGAAGATGCGCACGCACCTCATCCGGTTCACCGACTGCGAGCGGGTGCTGGTCCAGGGTGTGACCATCCAGAATTCCCCGAAGTTCCATCTGGTTCCCCAGCGTTGCCGGGAAGTCGTCATCGACGGCGTGAACGTCCGTTGCCCGTGGAATGCGCAGAACGGCGACGGCATCGACATCGGCCAGTGCAAGAACATCCTGATCGTGAACAATACGGTGGATGTGGGGGATGACGGCATCTGCATGAAGGGCGGCGCCGGTGCCGAGGCGCTCAAGCACGGTCCCTGCGAGAACATCCTCATCGAGGACAATACCGTGTTCCATGCCCATGGCGGCTTTGTCATCGGCTCGGAATTCTCCGGCGGCATGGTGAAGATCGTCGTCCGGAACAATACCTTCTCCGGAACGGATACGGGACTGCGCTTCAAGAGTGCTCCCGAACGCGGCGGAAAGACGCAGGATATTTGGATCTCAGACATTTACATGTCCGACATCCAAGGGGAAGCCGTCGTTTTCGAGACCTCCTATGCGGACCGTCCGGTGGGGCGTGACGATGCTGTCGCGGCGGAAACGGATGCCTTCGTGCCCGATTTCCAGGATATCCATATCTCGAATGTCGTGTGCCGGGACGCCCGGGTGGGCGTCAAAGCCTCCGGCACCCTGCAGATGATCCACGACATCACGCTCCAGGACTGCATCTTCTTCTATACGGAAGAAGCATCCCGGATCGACGATCCCGGGATGCTCCAACTAGATAACGTCCGCTTCGAGACCTACAGGTAATCTTCGAAATACATCGTCACCTTGTCCATGAGGTGGATCCGACGACGGCCGGCTACATTGTGCTTGTCGTACGGATAGGGGAAATAGTCCACCTGCACGTTGTTCTTGATGCACTCGTCGATGAAACTCAGCGAGTGTTCCCAGACCACCGTGTCGTCGATGGCCCCCTGGCAAATGAGGAGTTTACCCTTCAGGTCCTTGGCCTTGTTGATGAGGCTCGTCTTGGCAAATCCTTCAGGGTTCGTTGCTTCCGTGTCCATGTAGCGCTCGCCGTACATAATCTCGTACCATTTCCAGTCGATGACCGGACCACCGGCGACGCCTACCTTGAAGATGTCCGGATAGTTCGTGATGAGGCTGATGGTCATGAATCCGCCATAGCTCCATCCGTGGACGCCGATGCGGTCCTTGTCCACCCAGGGCTTTTCCATCAGGAGCCGGAGTCCGGCGACCTGGTCGGCCATCTCGGCCTGGCCGCATTGGCGGTTGATCGCCTTTTCGAAAGCGGCGCCCCGGTTGGAGGTACCCCGGTTGTCCTGAACATAGACCACATAGCCGCGCTGGGCCATATACATCTCCCACAGGCGCACGTTTCCGAGCCAGGTGTCCTGCACCATCTGCGAGTGCGGACCGCCATAGACATAGACGATCACGGGATACTTCTTGGCCGGATCGAAATCCTTCGGATAGTAGAGCCGGTAGTAATTATCGAACTGTCCGTCCGCACTCGGGACCGTACCCAGTTCCACGGCGCAGGAGGCATAATCCTTGAGCGGGTCTCCGGCTTCTGCCAGTTGTTGGGTGGTCTTTCCGTCCGTGGAGCGAAGGAGGCTCACACCGGGCGTGTCCAGATTGGCATACCGGTCGAAGAACCAGGTGCAGGAGGCATTCATGTCGATGTCATGCCATCCGCGCTCGGGCGTGAGGGCGACGGGTTTGCCGATCTTGGCCTTCTGGACCCTGTTCCGGGCAGGGACCTTGACGGATACCTTGTACAGGTGATTCTCGACCGGGGAAACCTCGGCGGAGGTGTAATAGATATTGGTGCCGTCGTTGTCGATATATTCCACATCGGCATCCACGGTCGTCAGGCGACGGATGTTGCCCAGCGTATCCAGGAGGTACAGGTTCCGGTAGCCGTCCCGGTTGTCGGTGCGGTAGATCATGAGATCGCTGTGGCCCTTGAGGAAATGCACGGGATCCAGCGGTTCCATCCAGGCGTCGTTGTCCTCGGTGAGGAGGGTGCGGACGAATTCACCCGTCCGGGCACTGTACTGGTTCAGCTTCATGTGGTGCTGGGTGCGGTCCAGGACCTGGACATAGACGGATTCCGCATCCGGGGACCAGCTGATGTTCGTCAGGAAACGTTCCGGAGTGAACTCATTGACATTCAGGTAGATAGTGCTGCCCTTCTCGATGTCGTAGATGCCCAGGTCCACGATCTCCGAATCCATCCCGTTCATCGGGTACTTCAGCTGCCGGAGTTCGCCGGTGCGGGTGCGGATGTCCAGGAGCGGGAAGTCCGTGACGCGGGACTCGTCCTTCCGGTAGAAGGCCAGTTTCTTCCGGTCCGGACTCCAGAAGATGCCGCCGCTGATTCCGAATTCGTTCCGACTCACGGACTGGCCGTAAACAATTTCCCGGTCGTTGGATACGGCGACAGCGATGGTGTCCAGGTAATCGGTGATATAGAGGCTGTTGCCTTCGTTGAAGGCCGTCCAGCCGGTTTCTTCGGGGATTTCCACGCCTTCGTCCAGCCGGGCGGTATCCCAGCGCCTGCCGTCGAAGAAGCGGTACTCGTTGTCATTGACCCAGGTATAATAGCGGTTCTCCGGATAGACATTCCGGCTCGTGACGGTCTCCTCCATCGTGAGGAGCTTTCCGTCATGCGCCGGATGGACGCCGATGACCCGGGGTTGGGCAGAAAGGGCACCGCCCAGCATGAGGGTGGCGCCCAGCAGTGTCAGTCCCTTTCTCATAGGAAGACCTGTTCGGCGTTCGTGTCGTAGGGAAGCCGTTTGGTCGATTCCGGCGTCACGGGCTCGGCATTGTCGATCCGGTCCACGACGGCCCGTTCATAACCGCGCCAGGGGAGGGCGCCCTTGTACTCCTTGTAATGCACGGTGACGCGCTGGCCGGTGAGCTGGGTGAGCTGCTCGGCGATGGCTTTGTCGTCCGTGGAGAACTTGAAGATCTTGGACTGGACCGTCCCGGCGGAGCCGGACTTGTTCCCGTAGCCCGAAAGGATCATCTCGCCCTCGTAGGTCTTCCAGATGTAGCCGGTGTAGGTGAGGGAGTTCAGTTCGCCGGTCTTGGTGCCGTCGCTGAACACCCAGAAGAACTTGTAGTAACCGAATCCTGCGGCCACCAGGAGCAGGGGAATGACCACCCCTGCGATGACTTTACCAACTGTCTTTGCCATAGTCTATTGTTTTATTGAATAATCGATCAGAATCCGCGTCCGTGTTTGATCCAGAGCTGTTCTTCCAGGGCGTTCCAGCGGGCCACGGCGAGGTGGTAGATGCCCTCGGTGCAGGAATCCAGCAGGTCCGGGTTCCGGGTCTTGCCCAGGCCGTTCACGGCATCGATGGCCAGGTCCTCCATCTCCAGGATGTTCTTTTCGAAGAGGTCCTTGTTCGTCTGCCAGGCGACGGTTCCGAGGCGGTTCGGGCGTCGGAACTGCCAGAGGATGCAGTCGGGGACATACTGTTTCTGCCCGCAATTGTCAAAGGCGTGGGGGAGTTTCCGGCCGCCGCAGAAAATGGGGATGCGGGGGCTCTGTCCGGGATTGTCCACGCCGTACCAGAGGATGCCGCCCACCTCGTCGGGCATCCAGCTGCGAAGCTGGATCACGGTGGAGTAGGAGCACCAGCACACGGCTACGGTCCGGACAAAGTCGATGGTGCCGGGGGCGATGGTGTTCAGGGTCGTGCGGGTCTCGGTGGTGAGCCAGGGATTCGCAAGGGGGCTGACGATGGTGTCGCCCTTGGCCACGGATTTCCAGTTCCGGGTCATGTCGTACTCCGTCCCTTCGTAGGTGCTGCGGAGAATCTTGTTGATGTCGCGCAGGCTCAGCTTCTTCTCCGGCTTGATGCTGAAAGGAAGCTCCGGATCGTCCATGCTGAGTCCCAGGGAAGGAGCGAAATGGTTGAATATGAACCAGTCACGAATCGCGTAGTTTTTTCCTTTGGCCCGGGGAACATTGTAGGCCTTGTACCAGACAAAGTCGTCCTGACCGTCCCAGAGACCGTATTCCTTCGCCACGGACTCCACGTTGTCGGAAGCCATGAACCGGTCCTTGTCCTTCCGGTCGATCTTGCCGATCCGGGGGATATTGCAGGAGACGGAGATTTCATCGTCCGGTACGCGCTGGGCCACCCACACGGCGCCCACCTTGTCCCGGCCGCAGCCCACGATCTCGAAGGCCCACACTTCCTTTTTGTCGGCCACGGTCAGGCATTCGCCCGTATCGCCATAGCCGTACTTTTCGGCCGTCGTGCCCATGAGCCGGATGGCATCGCGGGCGTTGTCGCAGCGCATGAGGGCGAGGCGGGCAAGTTCCTCGATGAGGAAGATGCTTTCCTTGTTGATCAGCGTGTCCGGTCCGGTGAAGGTGGACTCGCCGATGGCGAGCTGCTTCTCGTTCAGGCTGGGATAGCCGGTGTTGACATAGGCATAGGTGTGCCTGGCACCCAGGGGAATCTCACCGACTTTGCGAAGGCCGGTGGTGTCGCCTTTGAACCGGGTGTGGCGGGTGCCTTTGAACACCTCGAACATCTCGCCTTTCCGATGGTCCTGGGCAGGCTCCATCGAAATCCAGGTATGGGATACGCCGTCGCAGGTGTGGGACGTATAGACGGACCCGTCGTCCGATGCCAGCCGGCCCACCATGATGCTGGTGCAGCTCTCCGGCTCGTAGCCGTCGGGGTAGATGCTTTGGGCCACACCGACGGACACCATGGCGGTGACGGCGATCAGGCTGAGGATCAGTCGCTTCATGATATGCCACCGCCAGAATCTCCCGAGGGCGGATTTCGGTTTCTCGTCATACTTCGCCCTGAACTTGCAGGTCTCGCACGGATACGTAGCCATAATGCCTCTATCTATTTACAATCGGATAAAGGTACGGATAATTGACGAAAAAACCGACAGGTCGGTCTTACTTTTTCATGGACGTCAAACAGAAAAATATTGCTATCTTTGTATTGATACAATGAACGCTAGCAATGAAACGGACTTTTTTCATCCTGGCTGCGGCCTGCGTCATGGCCGCCTGCGCCCAGCCTTCCGGCCAAACGGTTGACACCGCCGCCGGAGCATCCTTCGACGAAGTCGTGGCATCGAGACGGAGCATCCGGAGCTACGACGCCACCAAAACCATCAGCGAGGCCGAGGTGCGGACGCTGATCGCCACGGCGCAGGAAGCCCCCTCCTGGGCCAATACCCAGACCAGCCGTTATTACGTGGCCTTCTCCAAGGAAAAGGCCGATGCCGTCCGGGAGTACATCGGCGAGTGGAACCGGAAGAATACCGAAGGTGCGCCGGTCTTCATCGTCTCCACCTTCGTCAAGGGGAGGTCCGGATTCGGCCGGCCCGGAAACCTTTGGATGAAATCGTAAAGTTCTTCTGATGCGCTCCCGAGTCCTATTCGCGTCTATCCTGTCGTTGACAGTCGTTTCCTGTACGGGGAATTCCTCCCGGACCAGTGGGAATCCGCTGTTCGAGGGCTGGTATGCCGATCCGGAAGGAATCGTCTTCGACCATACCTGCTGGATCTATCCGACCTGGTCCCAGCCTTACGAGGAACAGCTGTTCATGGACGCCTTCTCCTCCAGGGATCTCGTGCATTGGACCCGGCACGAACGGGTGATTTCGCAGGAGAACATTTCCTGGTTGCAGCAGGCCCTGTGGGCTCCTTCCGTCGTGGAGAAGGAGGGAACTTATTATCTTTTCTTCGGAGCCAACGACATGCATGAGAAAGGGGAGGGCGGCATTGGAGTTGCCGTGGCCGACAATCCTGCCGGGCCTTTCAAGGACGCCCTGGGGCATCCGCTCATCGACGAAGTCATCAACGGCGCACAGCCCATCGACCAGTTCGTGTTCCGGGACGATGACGGCTCGTATTACATGTACTATGGCGGTTGGCGCCACTGCAACATGGTCCGGCTGGGCGAGGACCTGACAAGCCTCGTTCCTTTCGCGGACGGCGAAATGTTCAAGGAGATTACGCCCGAGGGCTATGTCGAGGGCCCTTTCATGCTTAAACGGAACGGCATCTATTATTTCATGTGGAGTGAAGGAGGATGGACCGGTCCGGACTATCATGTCGCCTATGCGATGTCGGAAAGCCCCTTCGGTCCCTTCGAGCGGATCGGCACCATCCTCGAGTCCGATCCCCAGGTAGGGACGGGTGCCGGGCATCATTCCGTCATCCAGGGACGCGGCAAGGACGAATATTATATCATTTATCACCGTCACCCGCTCGGCGCGACCGACGGGAACGACCGTGTGGTATGCATCGAACGCCTGTACTTCGGCGAGGACGGCCGGATCCTTCCGGTCAAGATCACGTTCGAAGGCGTTCCGGCCACCCGGTTATAAATCCGTATGCCTTATGAAACTTTTGGGAAACATTGTCTGGCTGGTCCTCGGAGGCCTTCTGGTCGCCATGATCTATTACCTGGTCGGCTTCCTGATGTGCTTGACTTTCATCGGCATCCCTTTCGGGGTGCAGTTGTTCAAGCTGGGGACGTATGCGCTATGGCCCTTCGGGCATGAGCTGGTGGACGGGCCCAACGAACCCGGATGCGTGTCCGTCGCGATGAACCTCATCTGGATCCTCCTGGGCTGGTGGGAGATCGCCCTGACCCACCTGGTGTTCGGGCTCTTCCTGTGCATCACCATCGTGGGCATCCCCTGGGGTGTCCAGCATTTCAAGATGGCCCTGGGCTCCATCTTCCCGTTCGGTAAGGAAATCCATTAAAAACTTTCAACGATATGAGACACTTCAAGATGAGTCTGATGGCCCTCGCCGTGGTCATCGCCGCCGTTTCCTGCGGGACGCGGGGCCAGAAGAAGAATGCAGCGGCGCAGGCCGGTGAAACCCAGGCGGCGGAGGCCGTCCAGGAGACGGAAACCTATTTCGACGCAATCGACAAATACCTGACGGAGACCATTGGCTCGCAATATGGATCCGGTGAGGTGTGCATCCCGTACCATGATTACATCTCCGTGGATGAGACCAAGGCGGATGACATCCAGGTCTGGGGCAGTTACTGGGTGGACAATTACAATATCGTCGGCGACACCCTCATGTTCGTGTCCGGCGGCAGCCATCCGGGGAAAATACATGTGAATCAGGACGAAGCGGGCCACTTTACTGTGACGGGCTTCGATCCCGTCGGGGACGGAAGCCAGTTCCTGCCCACGGCCAAGGCTATCTTCGGTGACCGGTTCGAGGACTTCCAGGCTGCGCTTTCCGACCAGGACCACCGGGAGGCGGTCCGCAAGGCCGCGATTGCTTCCTATGTGGAAAAACACCAGCTTTCCGTGAAGGTGTACAAGGACTATGGCTGGCCCGCCGTGGAGATCCGCTGACGTCTTTTTTCCGACAGAAAAAAGGATTATATTTGTAGGATAAAAGACAATATGCCATGATCAAGAACGTCACTGACGATATCAAGTACATCGGGGTCGATGACCTGGACCTGGACCTGTTCGAGAGCCAGTATATCGTGCCGGAAGGCATGTCCTACAATTCCTATCTGATCCTGGACACCCGGGTGGCCGTGATGGATTCGGTCGATGCCCGGATGACCGGTGCATGGCTGGAGAACCTGGAGACGGCCCTGGAAGGCCGGAAACCGGATTATCTCGTCGTCCATCACATGGAACCGGACCATTCCGGAAGCATCCTGGCCTTTGCGCGGGAATACCCGCAGGCGAAGATTGTCGCTTCGGCCAAGGCCCTGGCGTTCCTGGGCCAGTTCTTCGACGGCGAGACCTTCGACACCCTGGCGGTGAAGGAAGGGGACGTGCTGGAACTGGGCGCCCATACGCTCCGGTTCTTCGGGGCCGCGATGGTGCATTGGCCGGAGGTGATGGTTTCTTTCGACGCGAAGGACAAGGTCCTTTTCACAGCCGATGCCTTCGGCAAGTTCGGTGCCCTCGGAAAGTGCGGCTACTTCGGGGATGAAGACGACGACTGGGCCTGCGAGGCCCGCCGCTATTACTTCAATATCTGCGGCAAGTACGGCGCTCCGGTGCAGGTGCTCCTGAAAAAGGTCCTGCCCCTCGAGCCGGCTGTCATCGCCCCGCTCCACGGACCCGTCCTCCGCGAGAACCTGAAGGAGTATATCGACCTTTACCAGACCTGGAGCACCTATGGTGTGGAAACCGAGGGCGTTTTCGTCGCCTGCGCTTCCATCCACGGCGGCACCCTGGCCGCGGCCGAATGCCTGAAGGAAATTCTCCTGGCGAAGGGTTGTCCGAAGGTGGCGATGTCCGACTTGACCCGCGACGACCAGGCCGAGGCCGTGGAAGATGCTTTCCGCTACGGCCGCATGGTCGTGCTCGCCGCTTCTTACGACGGCGGTCTCTTTACCCCGGCCTACAATTTCATCCACACCCTCCAGATGAAGTCCTGGCAGAAACGCAAGGTAGCCCTTGTGGAAAACGGCACCTGGGCTCCCTCCGCCGGGAAAGTGATGAAGGAACTCTTCGGGGCGATGAAGGATGTGGAGATGGTCGGAGACCTCGTCACCATCCGCAGCCGGATGAAAGAAAGTGACCGGGCCGCCCTGGAGGCCCTGGCCGATGCCATTTTGCAATAATCAACGAAACAGACGATGAGACTCTTCCGCCATCTGGCCTTCCTCTCCGTGATCGGACTCACCCTTGCCGGCTGTGCAGGCCGGTCCGTCAAACAGGTGAGTACCGTGCCGGATGTCCAGAAAATCGGCAACCTGGAAGGCAGCTATTCGATGAAGTTCACCTCGGACGGTGAAACGCGCTATGCGACGGCTTCCGTGAAGAAAACCGCTACACGGGAGTACCAGATCGTCCGTGTGACCGTCTATGGACCTACCGTCTATACCTTTACCGTCACCGAAGACGGAAAGGTCTCTTCCGAGGAACTCGGGACCGGAAGCGTTTCCTACCGGCCGGACCTCAAACTGACGACCATCCGTTTCGAAAAATCGAATTTCCTATGCGAATTATCCAGATAAGCGCTCTTCTGGGTCTTCTCGTCCTGGCCTCTTCCTGCGAATTCCCGAAGGGCGAGACCGTGCCCAAGGAGGATTACGATACCGTGGTTCAGGCCTATGAGGACCTCAAGGCCAGCGCGGAGGTAACCCGGAACGGGTATATCGAGCAGGCGGCCGCCGTGGACAACATCCTGCAGGAGCTTTCCCAGATCACCGGTTCCACGGCTGTTCTCCGGACCGACGTGGAGCAGGGTACCGCCCGGCTGAACCAGGTGGAGATGATCGAGAACAGCATCCAGGACATCAAGGGGAAGCTGGACCAGCTGGAACGGCTGACCCGCGACAATGCGGAATACCGGAAGGTCGTTTCGAGCCTGAAGACCGTCATCGAAGAGAAGGAGAAGGAAATCGAGACCCTTCGGGCGGAAATCGTGGAAAAGGACAAGACCATCAGCGAACAGAGCGAACAGATATCGGCCCAGCATGGGACGATCGTCATGCAGAACGAGACCATATCGGCCCAGCAGGAAACCCTGGAAAAGGCCGTGCGGGAACAGTCCCGGATGCTCTTCGAAGCCGGACAGGACTTTGAACAGCTGGGGGACGATTCGCCCACCGTATCCCGCCGCAAGGACAAGGCCAAGGTAAAGACTTTGACCGTGGAAATGTACGAGAAAGCGATCTACTACTATTCCAAGGCCCTGGAAACCGGCTATGCCGAGGCTGCGGAACGGATCGATGCCGTCCGGGAAAAACTGACCCTGCTCGCCCCATGATCATCCGCAGCAAAGCACCCCTGAGGCTGGGCCTCGCCGGGGGAGGCAGCGATGTCTCTCCGTACAGCGACCTGTATGGCGGTCTCGTCCTGAATGCCACCATCAACCTCTCGGCCTACTGTACCATTGAAACCCTGGAGGGAGAGACGGTCGTTGTGGATGCCTATGATGCCGATACGCATGTCACCTGTCCCTTCGGCCCTGTGCTGGAAGGTGCTCCGGACCTCATCCGGGGCGTCTATGCGCGCATCGTAAAGGACTTCGGTCCTGTTCCCGGCGCCTTTTCCATTACGACCTATAACGATGCCCCCGCCGGTTCCGGACTCGGCACCTCGTCCACCATGGTGGTCTGTATCCTCAAGTGTTTCGCCGAGTGGATGAATCTCCCCCTCGGGGACTACGAGATCGCCCGCCTGGCGTACGAGATCGAGCGGAAGGACCTCGCCCTGGCCGGCGGAAAGCAGGACCAGTATGCCGCCGCCTTCGGCGGTTTCAATTATATGGAATTCCTTCCCGACGACATCGTCATCGTGAATCCGCTCAAGATCAAGGGCTGGATCGTGGATGAGCTGGAGTCGTCCATGGTCCTGTATTACACGGGGCGTTCCCGGTCCAGCGCCGCCATCATCAGCGAGCAGCAAAAGAACACCTCGTCCGGCAATGCCACGGCCATTGAAGCGATGCACCGGATCAAGCAGAGTTCCAAAGACATGAAGTTCGCCCTCCTCAAGGGCGACATGGCGGAGTTCGGCCGTATCCTGGGACAGGCCTGGGAGGATAAGAAGAAGATGGCCGGCGCCATCACCAATCCCGTGATCCAGGAGGCCTTTGATACGGCGCTCGGGGCCGGGGCCGTCGCCGGCAAAGTGTCCGGTGCCGGCGGTGGGGGATTCATGATGCTCATGGTCCCGCCCGCACGGAAGATGGCGGTCGTCCAGGCGCTCAGCCGCCTCCCCGGCCAGGTGATGCCTTTCCAGTTCACGGAACGGGGCGCCCATGCCTGGCGGGTCTATCCAACCGACAAGGTTCCCGAGGTATGGAAGCGATAATCCTCGCCGGCGGATTGGGAACACGTCTCCGCAGCGTGGTGAGCGAGGTTCCCAAGTGCATGGCCCCTGTGGATGGGCAGCCCTTCCTGCAATATATGCTGGACTGGCTGCAACGCTTTGACATTACGCATGTCATCCTTTCAGTGGGCTATCTCCGGGAAGTGATCTTCAACTATATCGACTCCCGGAACTGGCCGTTCGAGATCAGTTATGCCGTGGAAGATGAACCCCTAGGAACCGGGGGAGGAATCCGACTGGCGCTGATGAAATGCCATGGCGACCGGGTCATCGTCCTGAATGGGGATACTTTCTTCCAGGTGGATCTGGACCGGCTTGCTTTCGACGCTCCGGTGACGCTGGCCCTGAAACCCATGCGGAATTTCGACCGGTATGGGGCCGTGGATTGGGATGGGAAGCTGGTGACAGGTTTCCGGGAGAAGGCGGTCTGCACCGAAGGACTCATCAACGGCGGAATCTATGCCATCGAACGCTCCCAGCTGGACTTTGCCTTGTTTCCGAAGCGGTTCTCCTTCGAAAAAGATATGCTGGAGCCCCTGGCCGTCAGCCATCTGGTCGCCGGACAGGTGCTGGATGGATATTTCATCGACATCGGCATTCCGGAAGACTATGCTCGGGCACAGCGGGAACTGCCGGAAATCCAGGCCGTTCTGAAAGCATCGGATATCGTCGTGACCTCGGATGCCGACACCCTTCTCCTGGACCGTGACGGCGTCATCAACCGCTGGCTCCCGGGCGATTATGTCGATACCTGGGACAAGTTCATCTTCCTTCCCGGGATCCTGGAGTGCCTTCGGAACTGGGCCGGGCGCTTCCGCCATATCTTTATCGTCTCGAATCAGCGGGGTGTCGGAAAGGGCCGGATGACGCAGGAACAGCTGGATGCCGTCCATGCGCGGATGCTCTCGGAAATCTCCGCCGCCGGTGGCCGGATCGACGGGATTTACCTGTGTACCGCCGTGTCGGAGGAGGATCCGCGCCGCAAGCCCAACCGGGGCATGTTCGATGAGATACTCGCAGCCTATCCGGACGTAAAGCCGGAACGGACGGTCATGCTGGGCGATTCCCGGTACGACCGTGATTTCGCCGCGAACTGTGGCGTCGGTTTCGTGCTGATGGAAACCGCGGAGATTACTCTTCGATATCAGGAAGCGGCTTCTTCGGATTCTTAGGAATGCCCAGCTTCACGAGCTGATGGGCCGATACGAGGATGCTCTGTCCGGATTCACCGATCTTGGCGGAGCATTTTTCGTATTCCTTCATGGCCTCTTCGAGCTTCTTTCCCATGGTGGCGTGGGCGGCGGAGAAATCGGCCACGCGGTCGATCATGGTCTGGGCCGCCTTGACGATCTTCTCCTGGTTCCGGGCCTGGTCGTAGTTGGTCCAGGCGATGCGGATCATCCGGAGGAAGGGCATCAGCGTTTCTTCCGTGGTAAGCAGGACACCTTGGTTGTACGCTTCCCGGAAGATGTCCGGAGCGAGTGTTTTGGCCAGTTGCAGGGCTCCGTAGTTGGGAATGAACATGATGACATAGTCCAGGGTCTTGTATCCTTCCCGGATGTAATCCTGGTACCGCTTGGTGGCGAGGGACTTGATCTGCGTCTGGATGGCGGCGAGGTTGCGGCGGGCGGCATCGGCCTTCGCGGACTCCTCCTCGGCGGAGGACCAGTCCGAATAGGCGTCCAGGGATACTTTCGCGTCGATGATGAGTTCCGTCCTGTCGGGGTAGTGGAGGATGAAATCGGGGCGCATCCGCTTGCCGCTGTCTTCATTCAGGACGATGAGTCCGAGGGCGTTCCGGAGCGTTTCCTCCTTGTCGAAGTCCCGGCCTTCCACCATGCCTTCCGCGACCAGCATGTTGTACAGGATGGTCTCTCCCCAGCAGCCGGCCATCTTGTTCTGGCCCTTGAGGGCGGAGGCGAGGTTGTCGGCCTTCCTGCCGATATCCTGCGTCTGGTGCGCGAGGTTCCGGACGGCTCCCTCCAGCTGCTCTTTCAGGGAGGCGGAGGTCTCGGTATGGGTTTTCTTCTGAGCCTCGAACGCGTCCTTCATTTCCTTCAGGTCCTTGTCCAGGTTGCCGGAAATGTTCTTGAAGGTTTCCTCCGCCTTGCGGGAAAGCTCTTCTTCGCGCTGCTTGAGAAGGCGCTCCGTCTCGGCCGTCATCTCGGCGCGGATGGCGGCAATCTGCTGTTTCAGGGCAGCCTCGTGCGCTTCCTTGAGAAGGGCGACGGATTTTTCGTGGGAGCGGAGGTCGTTTTCCCGGAGCGCCGTCAGGGACTTGACTTCGCCCTGGGAAGCGATCAACTGGTTTTCGACGATATTCATGGCCTTCCCGTACTTGGACTTGAGAACAAGCCAGGTGATGAGGACGGCGATGACGAGGAGGGCGACCGCGATGGGCGCCACGATGATGAGGATCTCTTTCATAAGGCTGCGATGGCATGGGCGGCCACATAGCCGGTGGTCCAGGCCGCCTGGAGGTTGAATCCGCCGGTGATGGCGTCGATGTCCAGGACTTCACCGGCAAAGAAGAGTCCCGGCCATTTTTTGCATTGAAGCGTGGAGTAATCGATGTTCGACAGGCTTACGCCGCCCGCCGTGACGAATTCCTCCCGGAATTTGGTTTTCCCCGCAATGGCGTAAGCATCCTGGGTGAGGATGGAAACGAGCCGGTTGAATCCCTTGGCGCCCAGTTCCGCCCAGCGGATGTCCGGCCGGACGCCGCTGCGGCCCAGGAGGAATTCCCAGAGCCGGGCCGGAAGGCCTGCCGGAGGTGTGTTCGAGACTTGCTTGCGGGAATTCGTGTCCGATATCTCCTGCAGGAGGGCCCGGACTTCGTTGTCGACCCTTCCAGTCCAATTAACGCAAAGCGGTGACTCATAGCCGTTTTCGGCCAAGTGCCGGGCGGCATACGATGACAGTCTGAGTACGGCCGGGCCGCTGAGTCCCCAGTCGGTGATGAGGAGAGGGCCGGCTGCCTTGAAGCCTGTTCCGGGGATATGGACACCGGCTTCCACGACCAGGCCCATGAGGCTGCGGAGGCCTGTGTCCCGGATAGTGAAGGTGAACAGCGAAGGAACTGTCGGGACCCATTCCAGATCCAGATTATCCAGCAGGGGAAGCCCTTTGGGGGCGCCGCCGGTCGTGATGACGACGATATCATAAGGGGTTTCGTTCACGAGATACCTGATCCGGCCGGAAGGGGAGGGAGACTCGGGAATAATGGTCCGGACCGGTGTCCGGAGAAGCAGACGAGCTCCATCCATTTTCCGGAGAAGGGCCCGGACAATGTCCATGGCGTCCTGGGAACGGGGAAAGACACAGTGGTCGTCCTGAAGGACGAGGGGAACGCCCGCCGCCTGGAACCATCGGCAGGTATCCTCCTGCGAAAAGACCTTCAGGAGGCGCTTCAGGAGGCGCTCTCCGCGGGGATAGGCTTCGGACAGGGAACGGATTCCGGCAAAGGAATTCGTGAGATTGCAGCGTCCTCCACCGGTGATGGACACCTTGGCGAGGGGCTTGGGACCGGCTTCATAGACATCCACCGCCGCCTCCGGAAGCAGGCGGCGAAGCTCGGCGGTGCAGAAACAGCCGGCAGCACCGGCTCCTATGACGGCGATCCTTGGCATATGACTCTGGATGAGGAGGTTATTGCTGCTCCTCGTGGTCTTCGTCCGGCAGCACGATCTGCTTGTACTGGTTCTTGCGTTTGAGCCAGCGTTCCTTCGCATACTGCTGCATATCGGTGATGGTGTCGTTCTCGTCGATGATCTCCATTCCGAGGATGGTCTCGATGATGTCCTCGAGGGTGATGATGCCCTGGAAACATCCGTAGTCGTCGATGATCAGGGCGATCTGGTCCTTGGTCTTGAGAAGGGATTCCCAGATGTCGCTCACGGAGGTCTCCTCATGGAAAGCGGCGATCTTGCGTTTGATGCTCCTGAGACGGGTGTCGAACTTGTCTTCCGCCAGGTTTTCCAGCACGTCGTAGCGCATGATGTAGCCGGTGATGAATTCCGGCGAGTCCGCATAGACGGGGATGCGGGAGTTGTGCGAAAGCTCCTCCTGCTTGTAGAACTGCTTGAGGGTCATGCTCTCCGGGGCAATGGCCGCGACCACGCGCGGAGTCATGACGTCGTAGGCCTTGATGTCGTCGAGCTTGATGATGTTCTGGATGACCTTGTTCTCGGAGTTGTCGATGACGCCTTCCTCTTCGCCCATGTTCGCCATGGCGGACACTTCCTCGCGGGAAATGCCGGTGTCCGGCTCGTCACCGGCCAGGGGACGACGGATCTTTTCCACCAGCCACACGAGGGGATAGAGGATGAAAACCAGCGCATTCATGATCCGGGAGAGCCACAGGAGGTTCTTCCAGTGATACGAACCGATGGTTTTGGGGATGATCTCGGAGAAGATGAGGATCAGGAGCGTCATCAAGGCCGATACGAGGCCGAACCACTGGCTGCCGAAAACGAGGGTAGCCTGCTGGCCCACGCCGGCGGCACCGATGGTGTTGGCGATGGTGTTCAGGGCCAGAATGGCGGTCAGGGGACGGTCCGGGTTGTCTTTGAGTTTGGAAAAGCGGATGGCATCGCGGTCGCCCTCCTCCTCTTTCATAGAGATGTAGGAGATCGGAGTGGACATCAGGACCGATTCCAGCAGGGAACACAGGAAGGAGACGGCCATGGCTCCGAAAAGGAATATGAGCAGCAGTGTCATGCGCTTGTTTCTTCAATTATCTCACAAAGATAGCGTTTTATGCCGGATTTTGCTAATTTTGCATCCCCATTATGAAAAAAGCGCCGTACATCCTTCTGCTCCTTCTCTGCGTCCTGTCCGGATGCAGGGGGAGAAGGGGTTATCCGGGAGAGTCGCAGCCCGCTCCTGCAGCGGATTCGGCGGCCGTTTTCGTGCCCGTGTTTTCATCGACTTCCATCCCGGATTCCGTAGCGGCCCGCATGCGCGGTGTCTCTTATCCGGCTGATGCTGAGATCCGGCTCGATGAACTCCGTTACCTGCAGCTTTCCTATATCGATTTCGATGGATGCCCGCAGGTCGGGGAGATGGTATGCAACCAGGCGGTAGCGGAAGATCTCGTCAATATTTTCAGGGCCTTGTACGATGCCCGCTATCCCATCCGGAGCATGCGTCTGATCGACGATTTCGGCGGGGACGACGAAGCCTCGATGGAGGCGGACAACACGTCCTGTTTCAACTATCGGCGCAAGACCGGGATGAAATCCCTTTCCAAACATGCCCTGGGGCTCGCCGTGGATGTCAATCCGCTGGAGAATCCCTATGTCCGCGGCTCCCGCGTGAGACCGGCCGGATCGGCCTCCTTTGCGGATCGTTCCCGGGATTTTCCCCATAAGATCGACCGGAACGACCTATGCTACAAACTTTTCCGGGAGCATGGCTTTTCCTGGGGCGGCACCTGGCGCTCCGTGCAGGACTATCAGCATTTTGAGAAATAGGCGGGACGTCAGTGTGTCGTGCGCTTCCTGGCCGAAAAGATCTTTTGCGGCAATTCCATCGCGAGGATAATCCCGAGCACAATGGCGATCGCGACCTTGGCGGCCGTGAATCCAGTCGTGCTGGAAAGCTCTATCTGGCTGGAAATCAGATAATACGTGCACCAGAACACACCTGCGCCGGGAACGAGCGGGAAGATACCGCACAGCAGGAAAACGGCGGCCGGACACTTTTCAAGCACGGCAAACACGCGTGACAGCACGCCGATGAACACGGTCGAAAGAAGCGTTGCGATGGCGACGGACATCCCCGCATGCCGGAACAGAATCAGATAAAGCAGCCAGCCCAAGGCACCCACGATCCCGGCCGGGACATACTGCTTGCGCGGGACGCCGAACAAAACGGCGAAGGCGGTCGTGCCCACGAAGGCGGCGAGCGTCTGGATCGCGAGCCCCGCCGTTTCCGGATTGGCCCACACTCCGTTCAGTTCGATCAGGCCGCCGGCCAGGGCACCGTCCAGCATGAGGGCCACGCTGACGCCGATAGCAATGCAGAAAAAGCCTAGCAAGGCATCCGTGAGCCGGGTCAGGCCGGCCAGGTAATCGGCATTCGCGAGATCCCGGACGCCGTTCACGAAGGGAACGCCGGGGATGAGCGGCATGATGGCGCCGATGATGATGTTCGCCAGGCTGTTCCCGAAGCCGATCCGGTAGCAACCAAGACACAACAGCGTCGCTATCAGTGCATTGCAGATACCGCCTACGATGCGGGACATATACCGGCCGCTCACGAGGAAGATGAATACGTTCAGCAGGCAACCCACGACGAAGGCGGCGCCGCAGTCCAGCCAGCCGCCGCCGAAGACGGCGCAGAAACCGGCGGCCCCGAAGGCGGATCCCAGCGTCTGTTCCCACATGGGTTTGGCCGGCGTGTTCCGGATGTGTTCCAGGCGCGTCCGGGCCTCTTCGAGCGTGCATTTGCCCGCCGCAATGTCATAACTGAGCTGGTTCACTTCCACGACTTTCTGGAGCTGGATGGGCCGGATGGGGATGAACTCCACATTGGCATAGGTCGATGCCTGGCCGCCCGCCTTCTCCACTTTCCCGGCGCTGCCGGTGGTGAAGATGCCGTTGGAGAGGACGAAGAAATTGCCCCGGTCCACCCCGTAATAGCTGGAGATCCGGGCCATGATGTCTTCCACGCGGGAAATCTCCGCCCCGTTCTCAAGCAGGATATGGCCCGCGATCGATGCTACTTCCAGTACTTCCGAAAAGTCGTGTTGCTGTTCCATAGCACAAAGATACAACTTTACAGCAAAAAGAACATCGCCACACCCACCATGCTCACCGTCACACCGATGATTTCTTTCAGGCGGATCTTCTGTTTGTACAGGATGGCGTAGGGGATAATGATAAGGACTGGAGTCAGTGCCATCAGGGTGGACGCGATGCCGGCGTCCGTGTATTGGACGGCCATCAGGGACAGGGAGACGCCGAAGACCGGTCCGAACAAGGTCAGGATCAAGGCGTAGGTAAGTCCTTTCCGGTCGTGGACGGCCGCGGCGAGTTTCGGAAGGTCTCTCTGGATGGCCATCAGGGCGAGGAAACCCAGCATGCCGATGACGGCGCGGATCATCGTGGACGCGAAAGGCAGCATGGTGTCCATCAGTTCGGGAGCGCCGGCCGGAACCGCCGCCTCATAGTGCTGCATGCCGACCTTGCTCAGGACCAGGCCCACACCCTGTCCCGTACCGGCGCCCAGACCCAGCAGGACACCTTTCAGCGGAAGGGTGAGTTTTACCTTGTGGCCTTCGTCCCGGCTCAGGATGGAGATGGCGATACCGGCCAGGGTGACTGCCATGGCGAGCATGGATTTCCAGGTGAGGGTTTCCCCGAGCATGATCCAGCCGGCAATGGCGGCCATCGGGGGAGCCAGGGTCATGAACAGCTGCCCGAATCGGGCGCCGATGGAAAGGTAGCTGTTGAAAAGGCACCAGTCTCCGAACACATAGCCCACCAGGGCGGAAAGTCCCAGCCAGAGCCAGGCCTTGCCGTCGGCATAGACCGGATAGGGATGCCCCAGGGTGATCCAAAGAAGGATGGCGAGGAAAACCGATGCCAGCGTCAGGCGGATGACATTCGTCGTCATCGAGCCCAACCGGTGACTGGCTTTGTCGGCAAAGATGGCCGTGACCGTCCAGGAAACGGCGACGATGAGTGATATGATTTCCCCAAGGTGCTGCATAGCGGGCGCAAATATAGTGATTTTCAGTAAAAAATGAGTATATTTGTATTCTGTACGCTAAGACTTGACTGAACCTGAACCTCATGTCTGAAAAGAAGACGACCATCCTCGAGCTGGATGAATTGCAGAAGATGCTGGGCTTAAAAGGCTTTTTCGGCCGATGGACCGCCCGCATCGTCTATAAGCTATTGGAATTCGACGAAGTGAACCGGATCCACTCCAAGTTCTGCGACTCGGAAGGCCCGGCGTTTTCCGCCCATGTCCTGGAAGAGGTGGGTGTGACCTTCGAGATTCCGCAGGAGCAGTTGGACCGCATTCCGGCGGAGGGCGGCTTCATCACGGTTTCCAACCACCATTACGGCAGCATCGACGGGATGATCCTGAGCCAGGTCATCGGCTCCCGCCGTCCCGATTACAAGATCCTGACCACCTTTTTCCTGTCCCTGATCCCGAGCCTCAGAGACAGCTTCATCCCGGTGGACAATTTCTCGTCCGGCGGGGCACGCAGCATTTCCGGCATCCGGACGGCCCTCGGCCACATCGCAGACGGAAAGCCGCTGGGTCTTTTCCCGGCGGGGGAGGTGGCCACGTGGCAGAAGGGGAAGAATCGGACATCGCTCGGAACTGGAAAGGTCGTCGAGGACATCCCCTGGGCCGAGAATATCGTCAAGCTGGTGAAGAAGTCCGGTTTTCCGGTCATCCCCATCTATTTCGACGGCGGCAATTCCCGGATGTTCCATCTGCTGGGCCGGATCCATCCGCGCCTCCGGACCGTCCGGCTCATCCATGAGGTCTTCAACAAGCGTGGAACGACGGTGAAGGTCCGGATCGGCCAGCCCATCCCGGCCGCCGAGATCGCCGGGTTCGACATCCCAGCCCTTGGAAAATACCTTCGGAACCGTTGTTATGCGCTGGAGGCACAGTGCCTTCCCGCTCCCGTCCAGGCCGACACCGGAACCCAGGAACCCCTGGCGCCGCCCGTCCCGGCCGATGTGGTCCGGGCCGAGATCGAGGGACTCTCGGACAAGATGCTGTTCGAGGTGGGGGACTACCGGGCCTATCTGCTCCGGACGGAGGATGCTCCCGAAACGATGAAGGAACTCTACCGGCTCCGGGAAGAGACCTTCCGCGCAGTAGGTGAAGGAACCGGAAAGCCCTATGATACGGATGTTTACGATGCTTACTACAAGCAGATGATCCTTTGGCATGTCCCGGATGGACAGATCGCCGGGGCCTATCGGCTGGGTTTCGGTCCGGAAATCATGCGGGAGCACGGCGGTATTCCGGGATTCTATTCCGCGACGCTTGTGAAATATGGCGAGAAAGCGGGTCCGCTGCTATCGCGTTCCTTGGAACTCGGTCGGTCTTTCATTGTTGCGAAATACCAGCGTGACGTGCATCCGCTGCGCCTGCTTCTTACGGGACTGGCCGTATGTACGCTCAAGTGCCCGGAGATGGAGTACTATTCCGGTCCGGTGAGTATCAGCAACGAGGTGCCGCATTTCTATAAAAGCCTGATTACACACTATCTGAAGCGGGATTTCCCGTTCCCGGACGCAGAGCAGGTGGCTACGCCTACGCATCCCTTCACACCGGATTTCCTGCGTGTGGACCCGGAGGGGCTTCTCCAGATTCCGGACGGGAACATCGACCTGTTCGACCGGCTGCTGAGTACGCTCTCGGATGGAAAGTACCGCTTGCCCGTGCTGGTGCGGAAGTATTTCAGCTGTTCGGCCCGGCTGGTCCTGTTCAATGTGGATCCGGATTTCTGCGATTCCCTGGACGGACTGATTTTCCTCCGCTATGCGGACTTCCCGCAGAAGACCATCCGCGCCATTCTCCGAGGATTGCCGGATGCGCTGCAGGACGAGGTCTGGATGCATTTCTACGGAACTCCGAGAACGGATTAAGGCGGCATGGATTCACCGTTCTGGGTATATCTGATCGGACTGGCCGGCATGGGGATCTACGGCCTGCGGATCCTCATCCAATGGTATCTGTCCGAAAAATCGCACCAGGTGGAGAACCCGGGCATTTACTGGGTGCTCGCCAGTATCGGCGCCATCGTCCTGTACGTCTATGGATGGCTCCGGAAGGATTTCTCCATCATTTTCGGGGAGAGTGTCGGGTACTATATCTATATGTGGAATATCTCGGCCATGGGCCTGTACAAGAAGGTCCCCCGGATCGTCATCGTCATGCAGGCGCTGTTCCCGATCTGCATCCTGGCGCTCATCGTCCAGGACTGGCCGACCTTCGTGGAAACGTTCCTGCACAACAAGGACGTGCCGCTGAGGCTTCTGCTCTTCGGGGTTCTGGCTCAGTTTGTCTATGAGATCCGGTCGGTGTACCAGCTCGTGTACAGCTATCGGCGCAGGCAGTCCTTTCTGCCTCTGGGACACTGGGTCCTGGCGGTCATCGGTTCCGCGATGATCATCACTTACGGCATCATCCGGCACGACTGGGTGCTGGCCATCGGCCAGTTCTCCATTGTGTTCTCCATCCGGAACCTGATGATTTCCATCGCGGAGGAAAGGAGAAAGAAAAAGGAAGAGATTACTCTTCCTCCTCCTTCTTCTGAAGATGCTTGATCTTCCGGACCGGGTCGCAGGTGAGCCCGATCCCCAGTTTGTTGAATGTCTTCCGGTCCACCTCGCTGAGCATGACGGTGGAGTGGACCTGCGCGCCTTTCAGGTTCGGGAGCTGGTCCAGCGCCAGCTTGCAGTTCTCGTCGATCAGGCTGATGATGGAGATAGAAACCAGCACCTCGTCCGTGTGCAGGCGCGGATTGTGCCCATGCAGGTAATTGACCTTCGTCTTCTGGATCGGGGCGATCATCGTCTGCGGGATGAGCTTGACATAGTGGGGGATACCGGCCAGGTGCTTTAAGGCATTGAGCAGCAAGGCGGCGCTGGGCCCGAGCAGGGAACTCGTCTCGGCGGTCAGGATGGTCCCGTCCTCCAGTTCGATGGCGGCGGTGGCGGACTGCGCCTTTTCCAGCCTTTCCTTCGCTGCGACCGTGCTCCGGCGGTCGTCCGTCGTGATTTTCGCCTTCTTCATGAGGAGGGCGATCTTGGACACTTCGGCCTCCGTGGCCTTTCCCTCGGCAAAATTGCAGATGGCCGTATAGTACCGGCGGATGATCTCCTGCTTGGAGGCCTCCCGGCACACTTCGTCGTCACTGATGCAGTAGCCGGCCATGTTCACGCCCATGTCGGTCGGTGACTTGTAGGGGGAGTAGCCGTAGATGTCGTCGAAAAGGGCGTTCATTACGGGGAAGATTTCCACGTCCCGGTTGTAGTTGACCGCCGTCTCGCCGTAGGCGTCCAGGTGGAAGGGGTCGATCATGTTCACGTCCTCGAGATCGGCCGTGGCGGCTTCATAGGCAAGGTTCACCGGGTGATTCAGCGGAAGGTTCCAGATGGGGAAGGTCTCGAACTTGGCATAACCGGCCTTGACGCCCCGCTTGTTCTCCTGGTAAAGCTGGCTCAGGCACACGGCCATCTTGCCGCTGCCCGGACCGGGCGCCGTCACGACCACGAGCGGCTTGGTGGTCTCCACATAGTCGTTCTTGCCGAATCCCTCCTCCGAGTCGATGAGGGCGACATTGTTCGGATATCCGTCGATCGTGTGGTGGTAATAGACTTTGATGTCCATGCCCTCGAGGCGCTTGCGGTAGGCCTCGGCGCTGGACTGGCCGTTGAAATGGGTGATGACGACGCTGTTCACGCTGAGTCCCCGGTCCATGAATTCGTCCCTGAGGCGCAGCACGTCCATGTCGTAGGTGATGCCGAGGTCGCTCCGGACCTTGTTCTTCTCGATGTCCAGGGCGCTGATGACGATGACGATCTCCGCGTCATCCTTCATCTGCATAAGCATCTTGAGCTTACTGTCGGGCTCGAATCCGGGGAGTACCCGGGAGGCATGGAAATCGTCGAAGAGCTTGCCTCCGAATTCCATGTAGAGTTTGTCGCCGAAAGTGGCGATGCGCTGCTTGATGTGCTCCGATTGGATTTTGAGATATTTCTCGTTGTCGAACCCGTATTTCATAAGATGTGTTTTGCTGAATACGGGGCACAAAAGTAGGCATTTTTGCGGGATTATCCAAGTTTCCTCTTATTATTTACAGATTAGGCAGTCCGCCTGAAGACAGGTGTCACCATATTTCATAAATGCGCAATTGCGGGATTTGAAAGTCCTACTCTATAAATCGAGAAATCTCACTATAGATAATAATAAATAATTTCATAATAGACAAATCTACAATTATTTAAAAAATTAATTCTTTTTTAAGGATAATTTATTGGAAATTCAATAAAAAAAACATTACTTTGCAGAAAAGTCCTAAAACAAAATTTAACCTAATTATGGAGAATATGAACAGGAGAGAGGTATATTCCTCTCCCGAGTGTTTCGTTTTTTCTTATTCACACGAGCAGAGTATTCTGTCCGGATTTGAACCCGAGGATTGGGGAAGAGATCCGGACGAACTGGGATAGTATTCAACATCCAGCATCCAGTATCCAACAAATCATATTCACTAGAACTTATGATGAAAACACCCATTGTAATTAGGCGTTTCCAGGTTGCTTTTATTTCAATCGTGGCCGGTGCGTTGCTTCTGAACTCCTGCTCGGTTGAGAAGGAGTTCGAACAGGCGGGAGATCCCGAAGAAGAGGGAATCGAAATGATTCTCAAAGCTGGGGCTCCAGGGACCAGAACAGACAATTCAGGCGACAGCACCCTTTGGTCCGAGGATGATGCCTTGTCTGTGTTCCACTCCGCTGCTGGCCAATCGACCTTCTGGTCCTCCTGGTTCGGCTTCTACGGCTACGGAAACATGTTTCAGGGAACAGTCAGGAAACTCTCTGCAACGAACGACTGGTATGCCGTGTATCCCTACAAGGAAGAGAACACCTCTCCTGACCAGATCCGCCTTACCTTCCCCGCTTCACAGACGCAGGTCGGTAATTCCAACAAGGCCCACTTCGCCGGAGAGTCCTTTCCGATGGTCGGTAAGACGAAGGAATTGTCACGTTCGGAAGACTTGAGCATGTCCATGGCAAACCTTCTCTCGGCAGCCGAGTTCAAGGTGATGAATGAACAGGGAGCTGACGAACCCATCTTCATCAAGGAGATTACCCTGACGGCATCTGTTCCCATCGCCGGTAATTTCACCGTGGATATGACGGAAGACACCCCTGTTATTACGCCGGGGTCGGGAGCAACCAAGACGGTAAAATTGACTGTTGCACCCCAATCCCAAAGTACGGAAGACCTGAATGCCCTGACGATCAGCCCGGGAGAGTTCGCCTATTTCTACCTGGCCGTGGCTCCTTTTGAGATCCCCGCCGGGGACCAGGTCAAAATCAAGGTGACAGCAGCCCCTTCGTACGCACCGGGTGTAGAACTTTTCTATTATCACACAATTACCGTTTCAGAAAGCACCGCTTTCTCCACGAATACAATCAAGCCTGTCAACGTTCATTTCAATACGGCCGAATCCGAGGCTCCCGACACTTCCGGCGCCGCCGGCGAAGTGGATCTCGAGCCGGGCGATCAGCCGGAAGACGGTGTCTATCTCCTCGTATTCGAGGACGGAGAGAATAGTATGGCCTTTGCCCCTATCCAAGACCAGAAAGTCAACAATTATGCGATTCCCGTGAGCGTTGTGGACGGAGTGGTCATTCCTAAGGACGGGGAGGATCTCTCCGGATATGCCGTATCGATCGAGGTGGCAACAGATGCTGACGGCAACCCCAAGGAGCACCCCAACGACGCAGGCCACTATGCCTATAATGTCCGCAACTCGGAAGGACAATTTATCTTCTATTCTACGGGCGGTGGCACGTTGGATACCAGCGACGCCCTTCAGATCAAGGAGACCAACACGATGGAAATTGACGGGACGACCTATGAGTATTTCCATACATTCGTACAGGAAGAGGATGGCGTCCAGATTCTGAGCTCCATTTCCGGTGCATCCGGAGGAAACAAGTATCTGCTCGCGTACAGTCTAAAGAACGGATTTTACTACGAAGAGAACAACAGTGGACAGAAGCTCCATCTCTATCTTCTTGGCGGGTCCGCTAAGGAAAAGCAACATCTGAGTTTCAGTGAAACCAGCGTCGAGTATGATTTCGATGCAGGCGGAGACTTCGTCGAGCCCACCCTTACCGGGGCTCATACCAATGTCACTTATACATCCAGCAATAATTCGGTCGCAATGGTTGACGCCTCGGGTGCAGTGACAATCCATGGTGCAGGTACTGCAACCATTACTGCAAAAGCGGAAGCGAGCGATACCTATTATGCCGGGACTGCTTCTTACAGCATCATTTCTACCAGCAGCAGTGTCCAGACATGGTATAAGGCTGACGAAATGGTCGCCGGTGTGAGTTATTTGATTGTCTCGAACGGTTATGCCCTTCAGAACAACGGTGGCTCCGTCGCTGCAGTCACGGTGTCCGTCGCCGATGACATGATCATGCTGAATGCTTCGGCCGATATCCTCTGGACCTCCACTTCCGGCAACCAGTTGACCAATAACAGCCAGTATCTCGGGACTTCTTCTTCAAGTTCAGGAGGCTATTACCCCGGATTTGGCAGTCTGTCTCTTGCGATTGGATCCCAGTCCAATTCCGCGGCATGGACCTACGACGCCGACAGGAGTTATATGACGTTCAGTTCGAACAGCGGTTATGGCGGAGCGACTACCTATTATTTGTATTACAGCTCAAGCAGTAACGCTTTTACGGTCAGTAGTAGTTCTGGTAGTTCGCACATCGCGGCCCTGTATACGACCACAAAGCCTCTGACACCGCAGAAACTGAGTTTTGAGAAGTCCAATGTACGCTGGGTTGTTGGCGAAGGTCAGGATTACACCATCGGCGGAAGCTATGACTTTCCTCAGGAAGTATCCGGTGCCCAGACTTCGGTGACTTACACGTCGTCTAATGAGGATGTTGCTACCATCAGTGGATCGCGGATTACTGTCCATGGAGTCGGTATGACAACGATTACGGCTTCGGCTCCTGCTTCAGATGAGTACAAGGCGGGAAGCGCATCCTATACCCTTCGCATTGCCGAACCGCTGCCTGGTGGATTCACTGATCTCGGCACTTTCAATCTGGAGAATGACAAGGTCAGTGCGTTCCTGAATGAAGCAGAGGACAAATACACGGATGACAACTATACTTCCACCAGTATAGTGGGTACCTATTCCAGCAGCGCAAGTAATACCAATCGCTTAGATGTCCCGAAACCGGTTACCCTGACTTGGGACAATGCTAGCTCTGGAACGACGACGGTCACCATTTTCTCTGATGAGGCACTGGAGAATGAGGTCTGGACCCAGACGACTACCTCTGGAAAGACATCGGATGAAGTGTACAATCTGATTCCCGGAAGGACCTATTACTGCACGGTAGAGGATAGCAGCGGCCTACTGCTCAAAGGCGCTTTCAACACGGAAGGACGCCGGCGTATGATAAAGGCCAGTAATACGGCCGATTATGCTCGAGCAAACAATTTCCGTGATTTGGGTGGGATGAGCACCGTTGACGGCAAGGCCATCAAATACGGATGGATATTCCGTGGGACGAACCTGGACAGCACGACCGATGCCGAACAGGAACTGATGGCCCGTTATCTCAACATCGGCTGGGATATCGACCTGCGCCAGAGCTCGGAAGGGAAAGAAGTTTTCGCCAGCAAATACAACGTCGCATATGAGATGTCCAATTACTCTCCCTCTCTTTCTGATCTGACGACAGCATCAAAAGTCAAGAAGACTATGCAGGCTTTCATTGATGCCGCTAAGGCTGGGAAGGCATCCTACTTCCATTGTCGCATCGGTTCCGACCGAACCGGATACTGGGGGCTTCTGATCGAAGGTTTGCTGGGCGTTTCTGCCAAGGATTGTTCCATCGATTTCGAACTGACCAGTTTTGCTAAGAATGTCACCTCCGGGAATCGTGAAAGAAACAGTTCCGGCTACCTGTTCTATCAGGGCATGGAAGATTTCAAGAAGAAATCTTACTACAGCACCTTCAAAGCTGAAAATGCCGAAACCGCTCTTATGAAGACGATCAATAAGTACCTTGTTGATGAGGTCGGCATTTCCCAGTCCGATATCGACGCATTCAAATCCATCGTTTTGGAATAATCAAACAAATCAAATAATCTTAGTCATGGAAAACAAAGAAAAAAAGTTCGACGCTTACATGCGTCCGGAAACCGAGGAAATCGAGCTTACCACAGAGAACATTTGTCAGAACGAGTCTCTCATTGACGGTGGATGCGAGTTGGATTGTCAGACAGACTAATTAACCGGTTTCATTCCAAGATATGAAAAATGCTTTATTTTGGGCCGGAGTTCTCTCGGCCATGGTGGTTTCGTGTTCCACACAGGAACCCACCGACACCACAAGTCCGAAACAACATCGTTATTTCGGAATCCTGGAAGAAGATTCTTCTACCAGAATGTATGCTGACGATCAGTTACGGACACTGTGGAATGCAGGAGACTGTATCTCGATTTTCGAGAAGTCCACATTCAATAACAAGTATCAGCTTGATGATGACGTGGAGGATGGTGACACCGCAGGTGGTTTTCATTATGTTTCCGGACCTACTTTTGGTACCGAGAACCCAATTGACCACCATGTGGCAGTCTACCCCTATCGGTCAACAACAAAAATGAGTAATGATGAGGAGCTAACCATTCTCCTTCCCGCCGAACAGACATATCGTCCTGACATGTATGGCCGCGACGCGAATACGATGGTAGCTTTTACACAGGAAAACGATCACGGACAGGTTCGATTCTATTTCAAGAACCTTTGTGGATTCCGGAAGGTTCTCCTGTATGGTGAAGGTATTGTCGTCTCTTCCGTTACTTTTTCTGCCATTTTTGACGAGACGCTGGCAGGAAAGGCCACGGTTACCGTACCGGAGGTTGATGGCATCCCGGAGATTACGGGGTTTAGCAACGATCAATCTTCCGTTAAATTGGTGTGTCCCGAGCCGGTTGTTCTTGGTAGTACCAAGCAAGATGCGGTTGCGTTCTGGTTTGTCCTCCCGCCGGTTACCTTGTCAAGCGGCTATACCCTGACGGTAACGGATGTCAACGGAAATGAGTATATGGTTTCCAATCCCAATGAATCCACGATCAATCGCCGGGAAGTCGTGAAAGTTGGTCCTGTCAGACTGAAAGCTTCTACCGTCAGTGTGGATGAAATTCAGCTTGACCAGCACGAACTTGAACTGAATGTCGGAGAGGAAGCGACTCTGGTAGCGACGGTCCTTCCTGAAACTGCTTCTCAGACTGTCACTTGGAGCAGCAGCGACGAAAGTGTCGCAACTGTAAGTGAGACTGGTACAGTTACAGCGGTTTCCGCAGGAGAGGTGGTCATAACCGCAACAACGGTAACAGGTGGGAAAACCGATTCATGTACTATTACAGTGAAAGATGTAGTACCCGTTGTGACTTACAGTCTGGCGATCGCCCCGGAATCCGCCGAAATCAAGAGCGGTGAGACGCAGGCATTCACCCTAACCCTAACTACCACGACGGACGGAGTCGCTGCCACGCAGACCGTCTCCGGAGCCACCTGGACCACCAGCGATGAAAGCGTCGCTACGGTTGCCAATGGCACAGCTACCGGAACTGGCGCTGGTACCGCGACCATCTCGGCCAAATTCACGCCAGAAGGATCTGATGAAGAGCTCTCCGCTTCTGCGAGTTTGACGGTGACTGTCGATGCCATCACCTACAGCCTGGCAATCGACTCGGAATCCGCAGAAATCAAAATCGGTGAGACTAAGGAATTCACCCTTACCCTCACGACCACGACGAACGGAGTTGCCGAAACGCAGACCGTGACCGGAGCCACTTGGACCTCCAGCGATGCAACCGTCGCCACGGTTGCCAACGGCACAGCTACCGGTGTCGCCGAAGGTACCGTGTCCATCACGGCCAAGTACACCCCGGAAGGTTCTGCGGAAGAATTGACCGTGACCGCGCAACTGAAGGTCAACAAGAAGCCTAACCAGGCCGGTGATGAGAAACCTGTCGAGGAAGAAGAAGAACTTTAACATGACCGCCTTATGAACAATAATATCAAATATTTCATTCTTGGTCTCGCGGTCTTGGGCGGCCTGACCGCTTGCAACAAGCAGTTGGCCGAAGAATCTCAGGCTCCTGTCAACACCCATCGGGTGTATTTTTCCACCGCCACAGCCGAGACCAGGACCGGCATTACGATCGAGGAGGACATCATGACTCCGGATTGGAGGAAAACCCAGGCTGGAAACGTCCATCTCTTCGAAATGGGGTCCAAGGGTTATGCCGAGGGAGAAGATGTGGCAATCACGCTATCAGAAGAGGATAAAATTGCCCATTTCCAGGCAGATTTCCCGACGGATATGACGATCATTGTCGATCCGAGTAAAAAGACCTCTATCCTGACCGCCTCTAACGAACAGAATGACGGCCCTTATACTTATGCAGCGATCATCGCACAGGCAACAGAATCCGCGTACATCGTTCCGGCGGTACAGCGTCCTGACGCAGAAACCCTCATCGACCCGGATGCGGATTTCCTGATCGGCTACAGCCGGAAATCCTATGATGCGGCCCATAACTGGGAAGAGGATATCGTGGACCTGTACTTCGACCGTCCCGTTTCCCTCGGCCGGATCAACATTTCTTCCTTTGAGGAAGGGGAGAAGGTCAAGAGCGTGGTCATCAAGGCTCCCGGCCTGTCCGGCTCGGCCGCGTACGCTGCGATTGATTTCGAAAATGCGACTGTGACCTTCACGCCCGACGAAGCCACTGAAGGGGAAACCGCCGCGCTGACGCTCGACTATGGCGCTGGCGCAGACCTCGCAGATGACGGTACTTTCGGAGCATACTTCGTTGCCCTCCCGGGCAAGGCCCTGGTTTCCGAGATCGTGGTCACCACTGACAAGTGGGTCTATACCAAGACCGTCGACAAGGAAATCACTTTCTCCAAGGACTCCTTCAAGAACCTCACGCTCAATCTCTCGACTGCCACGAAGGAAGCCGCTGCTCCGACCGAGATCAAGTGGTACAAGGCTTCCATGCTGGAGGATGGTATTGACTATATCATCGTTTCCGAAGGCATGGCGCTGCAAAATAACGAGGGCTCGGCCAGTTCAGTGTCTGTTGAGCCAGAGGACGGTATCATCACTTTTGACGCAGCGGTGGATCCGACCATTGTCTGGACTGCTACGGCTAAGACATATACGACTGAAGATGATGGAGTAAGCGGAAGCACGATTGCTGGTCATTTCACCCTTACAAACGATGGACAGTATCTGCTTCGCAATTCTTCAGATATCCTTCTCGGTGAAGCCATCCCTTCAAGCAAACCGAAGTACGCCGTATGGGATTATGACGGAACTTATCTGAGACACGAGAGTTCCTCTACGATGACCTTCTACTGCTACTACGATAGCAAATGGACCTCCGGCTATACCCAGAACGGCGCCGCTCCTGGCAGCAGCATCAAGACCGCCCAGATCTACACCAGCCGTGCTCCGCAGGAACTTGTTTTCACGCCTGCCGCAAATGCGGAATATGATCTCTCCACAAGCGAATGGACCGTGGCTGTTCCTACTTTGAGTGGTGCTCAGACCTCTGTCTCTTATGCACTCTCCGAGGACTCCAACCCGGCTGTGGCTACCGTTGATGCAGACGGCACTGTGCACCCGCTTTCGAGGGGAACCGTGACGGTTGTCGCCACTGCGGCTGGAAATGACCAGTACCAGGCTGCTACCGCCATTTACACGTTGAGAGTCGTTGATAGCAGTGTCACTACCAACACTTACTACAAGGTCACCTCTACTAGCGATCTTATCGTCGGCGATCAGTACCTGTTGGTGTACGAAGGCGGCAGCAAGGTGTTCAACCCCATCCTTGACGGAAGCGTATTCTCTAAGGCAACGGCAAACGCGCTCGATGCTGAAATTTCAAGCAATACGATCATTTCGGATTCGTTTGTGGATAGCCACCTCACTTTGGAATCGGGGTATTATCTCAAGGTTGAAAAGTATGGTAACTACCTGTATCCGAATGTGGCTAGCAGCCGGGGCGTCCTTTCCGCCGAATCTGCTGCCTCTCACGCGCTGAACGTCTCCATCGGCAGCAATGGCGTTGCTTCGATCATTGCCCAATCGGGAACTTACTATCTCGTATGGTCTACGTCGAGCAATTACTTTAGCAGCAATTCGGAAATAGAGGGCAGTTATTCAACCGGCATATGCCTCTATAAGCTGGATGATGGCCGCTTGCCTCAGACGCTCAGCTTCAACCATTCTGAGGTAAACTACGATATGGCAGGAAGCGATGGTCTGGTAAAGCCCATTCTGTCGGATGCCATTGGAACCGTCACTTACTCTTCCAGCAACGAGGAGATTGCCAGCGTAGAGACTAACTCTGGCGATGTGACTGTTCATGGAAGAGGCACCGTAGAGATCACTGCTACCGCGGCCGGCGACAGCCAGTACAAGCCCGGCTCCGCCAGCTACACCCTCATAATCACAGACAGCAGCATCACCATACCGACCTGGTATAAGGCAGAAGAGATTGAGGATGGCGAGACCTACCTGATCGTATCTGGGGGATATGCTCTTCAGAATAATGGTGGCAGCGCCGCTGCTATTGCAGTTGAGGTAATCGATGATGTCATAGTATACGATGCTCCTGAAAGCGTTATCTTTACTGCGACGGCATCATCCGGCAAATTCACTTTCAAGAATAATGGCCAGTATATGCAACGCGGTGGGAGCAGCAGCAGTTATACTCCTTCTTTCTCATCCAGTCAGTCCAGCTATTATCAGTGGTCATATGACAGCACCAACAGCTACCTGACGGCGAATGGAAGTTCTACGTATTATGTGTATTATAGTTCAGGGAACAAGCGATGGAGTATGAGTACCAGTTCGGGATCTTCCCATACAACTGCCCTGTATAGTACGAATCCTCCTCGTCAGGCCCAAGCCCTGTCATTCAATCCGACATCTGTAAACTATGACATCGCAGGGAGTACGGCATTCACGACTCCTTCACTTTCCGGTGCCCAGACCACCATCACATACAGCTCCAGCAAACCGGCTGTTGCGACCGTCGATGCAGAAACCGGCGCCGTTGAGATTGTGGGTGTTGGGACGACGACCATTACCGCAAGTGCCGAAGGAACGACGGAGTATAAGCCTGCTACGGCTAGCTATACGATCCATGTTACCGACAGCAGTACGCCAACCACGACAAAGCGGTACGTCCTTGCTAGCAGTATTGAAGACGGCAAGAACTACATCATTGTTTCCGGTGGCTACGCTCTTAAAAATAATGATGGTAGCGTCGCTTCCGAATCCGTGGCTCCTACAGATGGTGTAATCGAGTTTGAGCCGGGAACAGATGATGCGCTCGTATGGGCTGCTGTCACAGAGACAACCTATACTTCAAATGGTCATTTCTCATTATCAAATGGAGGCTATCGTCTCAATCGAAAGAGTAATAGCGGTAGTTTCTCGCTGACATTCGTTACGACCGGTACGGCTATGGATAAATATGGTGTCTGGGATCTCCAAACATACAATGGTGATACCTACCTGTTCCATGATAGTTCAAGTACAATGAGATGTTGGCTATACTATGACAGTGGTTGGAAAATCACTTATCAATCGAGCAAGACAAATCCTTCCTCGACAGAGAAACCTACCCAATTATACGTCGAAGAGTAATTCATTCATCAGGGGGCTGACTCAGAGAGTCAGCCTCTCTTTTTTGAGAGGCGGATGTAGGTTGCCGGGGAGGTCAGTATCACCTTTTCCGGAAAATTCCTAACTTTGCACAAGATGAAACTGTTACAGAACTACGCCTCCCCCCTTGTCGGGCTGCTGAAGGACCAGCAGTTCCGGGATGGTGAGTCCTATCGGCTGATACATTTCGTGATACGGCAGCCGGTGGAAGAGGGGCTGCTCCTATATAACGTGCTGACCAAAGCAGTGGTACTGCTCACTCCGGAAGAGGCGCGGACGATGGAAGAGGATACGGCTGCCGTCCCTGAACTGGTTGCGAATTGGTTCGTCGTCCCGCGTTCCTTCGACGACCGGAATTTGGCCAGGGAAGTACGTGCCGTGGGCAGGATGTTGGAAAAGCGCCCCAAGGGCATCACCGGTTATACCATCCTTACTACTACGGACTGCAATGCACGCTGTTTTTATTGTTACGAGAAAGGGCGCAGCAGGATTCCGATGACGGACCGTACTGCAAGAAAGGTGGCGGAGTTCATTCTTCGTAACCATTCGGGCGAGAAGGTCCATCTACGCTGGTTCGGCGGCGAACCGCTATACAACAAAGGAGTTATTTCCCTGATCTGCGGGTTGCTTCGGGATGCAAAGGTCGATTTCCGGTCTTCCATGGTCAGCAACGGCTATTTGTTCGATGATGAGACCATTGCCGAGGCTACCTGCCTCTGGAATCTCAAAAAGGTCCAGATAACGCTGGATGGGACGGAAGAGGTATATAACCGGAGCAAGGCGTTCATCTATCCGGACGGGAGTCCCTATCGACGCGTCCTGGCTAATATCCATCGCCTGCTGAAGGCAGGTATCCGGGTAACGGTCCGGCTGAATATAGACAGGCACAATGCCGACGACCTCTTCAACCTCGCCGATTTTTTGGTCGCGAAATTCGGTGGAGACAAACTCTTCACCGTGTATAGTCATTCCCTCTTTGATACCGGGATGTCAGAATCGGCCGTATCGCATACCGAAGACCAGCGCCGGGATCTATTCGAAGCGCGCATGCGACTGCAGGAAAAACTGAGGAAAGGGAAGATTGCCGTTGAACCCGAACTACCGAACAAGCTGAAACTGCATCGATGCATGGCAGACAGCGACACCAACATCCTCGTCCTCCCCGACGGCCATCTGGGCAAATGTGAACATTATACCGACAGCCATTGGTTCGGCGACCTGGATTCCTCGGAACGGGATGAAACGGTTTTGGAGGATTTCAAGCGTCTTAGGGAAGAAATCGAGGCCTGCAAGGATTGTCCCTTCTATCCGGACTGTTTCCGGCTGACGCTCTGCGATGAAGCAGTCCATTGTTATCCCGAAGAACGGGAGGAAAAACTGCAAGAGACCCGTCAGAGCCTGTTGTCTTTCTATCAAAAGAGAAAAGATGAAGTATCGGATTGAAATGCAGCCTCTTGCAGGCCGCTATGTCGTCGCCTTGAAGGACATCCCTACCGGGAATCCGGTGAAGGTGCTTACTGTCAATGCATCCGCAGCTGAAATGATCCGTCTTTTCCAGAAAGGATTTGACATTACCTCCATTGTCGACACGCTTCACCAAAAGTATGGCGCCCCCAAAGAGCAGATTTATTCCGATGTGGAGGCGTTATTGAAAAAGCTGGAATAATGCATACGGCATCAGCCGGTCATCTCAAGTCCAGTAGGTAGCAGATCATATTGGTGGATGCCGAATTTCTTTTACTTGAGCAGCTCTGTGAAAACTTAAAGACAGAGAATCTGCCATGTAGCGCGTATATCATCAATTGCCGCTCTTTACCCCTTTCCCAGCGAGGGGCTAAAGAGCGGCAACCGTCGTTTCTCGTACTGTGTTGGCAATCGGTGCTCTTCAAGTTTTCACGGGTCAATCCTGGATTGTGAATACGGACTTACCGCACCGCCTTGAGCAGCGAAGCAATCTCCGTCTCGCTCATTCAACGTTCCCCCACCTTCTGGAGGGTGGTTTCGGTTCCTTTTTCATCCCCTTTTCCACGCCCTTTTCCTCCGCGTAGGCAAGCTGATTCCGTATGTCGCGCTCGGTTGTCATGTCGTATTCGTATTTGTTGTCGGGAAGAGGGTTGACGTGCTCCTGCGGAGCATACTTGAGCGAAACGATCGTGCGTTCGGGAATGAGTTCCCGGAGAAAGAGGGTAAGAAGTCGGCAGGTCCTAGGACATACAAAACTCGTTTGTGCGCCGAAATAAGTTCCGGAGGCGCGTTTCCTTGTACAAATCAAGTAGAAATGGGGAGAATAGCGGGCTTTCGTTGGAGATTTGTTCAAGAAAACCTTATTCCATGCCCGTTTAATTGTACAAACGAGATATGTACATGGGGCCTGGCTCGGGGTCCTGCCTGGACGGGCCCGCTCTGAGATCAGATCCAGTCAAGACATAAGCCGATAAAATACATATTGTCACCACGAGCCGAGTAGGGAGGCACATGATGGTCACATCTACTACCAGTTCACCGACCTTCTGGAGACGCTAACCTGATGAAGGAGCAAGAATGCTAGTAAGTAAATACTTACTAAGTTGCTATTTACTATCTGTCAGGCTGTCGATGAACACCCCTCCTACGTGCAGCAACTCTGCTGGTATGTCTATCTATTTTCCGGCGAAAAGGTGACGGACCAGAACATTGCGGATGGCCTTGACGAACTGATTGACCAGAATACGGCATTGTTCGAAAGCCGCACCGAGAATCTGACGCCCGTGCAAATGAGATTCCTGAAAAGCTTAACATCTACGGTCCATGCGTATTACGGCGTCAGCCGGTCGTCCACGATGCGGGTGAGGAGCTGCTGGAGGTAGGCTTTGAGCCGGGTCTCCATGCGGGAGGCCCTGGCCGCCGTTTCCGAATCCCCGTTTTCCAGCAGGTTGTGTTCCAAGAGCATGTCATCCGCGAAGCGGTACAGGCCGATGGTCTTTTCTCCGTCGAAGCAGAGCAGGTAGCCGTCCTGCACGAACTGATAGACGTCGCCTCGCTGGTAGAAGGCGAAGGTTTCTTCGTCCGGGGTGGTGAGAAGGTCCACGCCGAAGCTCACGTGAGGGTGCCCATATCCGAGGTAGCTGAGGACGGTGGCCTGGATGTCTGTTTGCTGAGCGATGCCATTCCGCATCCCCTTCAGGGAGCCGTCCGGCGTGTAGAAGATGATTGGAATGAGGTTTCCGCCCACGGGGCCGTTGTACGACGGAATGTCGATCCGGTTGGTATGGTCGCCGGTGATGACGAACAGCGTGTTCCGATACCAGGGCTCCCGGCTGCAACTGTCGAAGAATTCCCCGAGAACCATGTCGGTATAGGCGACGCACTTGTGCATGGGAATACGGCCGTCCGGAAGGATGCTTTCGTACTGCGGGGGAACGTGGTAGGGATGGTGGGATGTCAAGGAGAAGATGGAGCCGATAAAGGGCTCCGGAAGGGCGTCCAGCCCCTGTTTGAAATACCGGAAAAAGGGTTCGTCCCAGATGCCCCAGGTGCCGTCGTAATCGGCCTCGTTGCCGTAGGATTCCCGGCTGAACTGCTGACGGAAGCCCACGGATTCCGCGAAGCCCGCGAGCCCCAGCGACTGTCGCTGCGCACCATGATAGAAAGCGCTGCTGTATCCCTCGTTCTCAACTAGTTCTGTCGCCAGTCCGCGCAGTTTGTCATTGGCATAGGGGGTCAGGAAATAGGGTTCGATGACCATCGGGATGCCGGTCATCACGGCCGGCAGGGCGGAGATGGAGATCTTGTCATGGGCAAAGGAATGGCGGAAGACCAGCGATTCCTGCATCAGGGAGTCCAGGAAGGGCATATAGCCCTCGTGTGCGTCCCCTTGCCATTCCGTCAGGAAGGAACTGTAGGCGGCGGAAAAACTTTCCAGGACAATGACGACGACGTTTTTGGCCTGGAACTCGGCCTGGGGATCCGGCGTATGCACGGGATCGAACACGGCCCGGGCCTCGGCTTCCGTCGCGAACCAGTCCGGCCGGGGGAATTCCTTGGCTTCCACCGTCTTGTACATGCTGAAGGCGGTATTCAGGACGACGGCTGTCTGCAGGGGCTCTTCGCAGTAGAGCTTGGCGTCGTTCAGGGCGATGGGCCGGACGTCTCCGCCGAATCCGCCCCGCATCCCGGCTACAATGGGATAAAGCACGGCGACAAGAATGGCGGTATGGGACAGGTATCCCTTCCAGCCATAATCGGCCTTCCGGGAAAACGGCGCTGCATACAAACGGATGAGCAAGAAGAGAATCAGCGCCCCCAGCAGGACCAGATACCAGTGTGCCAGCGCTTCGTGGAGGAAGATGCCGCCCAGGTTGCTGTCGCCGCCGAACTCCTTGAACACCGTACAGGTCGTTCTCCGGTTGGAGTAAGGGAAATAGACGGCGTCGGCCAGGTCGATGGCGAAGGCGATGAAATTGGGAACGACGAAGGCAGTCTTGGTGGCGACCTGCCAGCCCCGGGTGCCCCGGATCCGGAAGGGGAGCAGCGCCAGGAGCATGTACACGACGTTCGTGAACATCAGGGCCGCGATGTCGAACCGGAGTCCGCCCCGCATCATCCGAAGCAGCAGGCTGCCATCGACGCCGGGAAACAGCGCCCGGTTCAAGGAGAAAAACACCAGCCGGCAGACGGTATAGATGACCAGCAGCAGCGCCAGGTTCCGAAGGACGGAAAGCAGGGGCTGGAACGTTTCCTTGAAGCGGTATGTCGATGACCGGGCCATGGCTCTTTGCATTGGAAAGGGCGGCAAAGGTACAAAAGTTTTTGTTTATTTGACATAAATACTTTAAATTAGCAACACTAAAACCACAAGTACGAAGAACTGTAACCTTATGGACCCGGTCAAGATTATCGAGATCAAGAAAAGCGTTTTCGAGGATAATGACAAGGATGCGGCCGCCCTTCGGTCGGAACTCAGGCAAAAAGGAGTGTACCTCCTGAATCTCATGTCCTCACCCGGGAGCGGCAAGACCACGACCCTCATCCGGACCATCAACCTGCTGAAAGACAAACTCCGGATCGCGGTCATGGAGGCGGATATCGACTCGGACGTGGACGCCGTCAAAATCAAGGAAGCCACGGGGATCCAGTCTATCCAGCTCCATACGGGCGGGATGTGCCATCTGGACGCGGAAATGACGCGCCAGGGACTGGCGGGCCTGGACCTGGAAGACGTGGACCTCGCTATCCTGGAAAACGTAGGAAACCTCGTGTGCCCCGCCGAATTCGATACCGGAAGCTGCCGGAACGCGATGATCCTTTCCGTTCCGGAAGGGCATGACAAACCGCTCAAGTATCCCCTCATGTTTTCCGTCTGCGACCTCGTCCTCGTGAACAAGATCGACGTGATGCCGTATTTCGACTTCGACCTGGAGAAATGCAAGGAGTATGTGCACCTGCGGAATCCCCGGGCCGAGGTCATTCCCATCTGTGCCAAGACGGGCGAGGGTGTCGATGCCTTTGCCGACTGGCTCCTTCGTGAAGTAAATACCTGGAAAAAATCCTAGACACTATGCCTGAAATGTCCAAAAAGTTCGTTCCCAAGCACTTTGGGGACAAGAACCCGAACCCGAAACTCATCAAGTTCGTGCGCCATGTCACGGACCGGATCCCGGGCAAGATCAAGATGACGACGGAAGCCCCTGAGTACTGGGGCCTTGCCTGCATTTTCGAGGATGAGATGGATCCCATCACCCGCGAGGCCTCCCTTGACCTGCTTTTGGACATGCTTCCCGGCAGTCCGTTCAAGGTCCGCAAGCACTGGACGCGGGACCAGCTCCATGAACTGAACCGCCAGCACCATTACGCTTCCACCGAGGCGGATTTCGATGCCTTGCTGGACAAACTGGCCTACTTCGGTATGCTGGAGTATGACTACGGGGACAAATATACCAAGGACGGACCCGTGCCCGGGACGACCTACGAACGCAAGGACCGCGTCTATTGGGTGCCCATGTTCGTCCCCGGCAGCGCCGAGTACACGAACATGAACGTGGAACTCATGGACAAGCATCCGGAACTGGCCATGTTTTTCGAGCGGATGACGTTCCTCCCGCTGGAGAAGATCACGCCCAGCGTACCTATGGGCGGTTCCGGCATCGGCATGCACGTCATCCCGGTGGAGAAGGCTATTTCGATGGAGAACCAGTCCGTGGATATCGAGCATATCTCCTATTGGCTCAAGCGGTATGAGGGCCACATCGGCGTAGGTATCTGCTCCTGCCGCTATGGCCGGAAGAAGCTGGACGAGGGCTGTGCCGACGATTACCGCGACTGGTGCATCGGCGTGGGCGACATGGCGGATTACCTCCGGGAAACCGGCCGGGGTCACGACATCACCTACGACGAGGCCATGGCCATCCTCAAGAAGGCGGAGGACCACGGCTTTGTCCATCAGATTACCAATATCGACGGCGAAGGGAAGATCTTCGCCATCTGCAACTGCAACGTCAAGATCTGCAACGCCTTGCGTACTTCGCAGCTGTTCAATACGCCCAACATGTCCCGGAGCGCCTATGTGGCCGAGGTGGAAAAAGAGAAGTGCGTCGCCTGCGGCCGCTGCGTGGAGTATTGCCCCGCCGGCGCGGTGAAGCTGGGCCAGAAGCTGTGCACGACGCATGGCGAGATCCAGTATCCCAAGCACGAACTGCCGGACGCCACGAAATGGGGGCCGCATAAGTGGACCGAGGATTATCGGGACAAGAACCGGATCAACTGCTATCCCACGGGTACTTCCCCCTGCAAAACCGCCTGCCCGGCCCATATCGCCGTCCAGGGCTACCTCAAGAAGGCTGCAGAAGGGAAATACCGCGAGGCGCTCGAGCTGATCAAGCGCGAGAATCCGTTCCCGGCCGTGTGCGGACGCATCTGCAACCGCCGCTGCGAGGACGCCTGTACGTGCGGAACCATCGACCAGCCCATCGCCATCGACGCGGTGAAGAAATTCATCGCCGAACAGGATCTCCATGCCGAGCACCGCTTCGTCCCGGAGGTCAACATTTGCTCCAATGTCCAGGACCGATGGGAGGAGAAGATCGCCATCATCGGCGGCGGTCCGGCCGGTCTGAGCTGCGCCTATTATCTGGCCACCATGGGCTACAAGCCCACCGTCTTCGAACGCAACGAGGAACCGGGCGGTATGCTCCGGTACGGTATCCCTTCCTACAAACTGGACAAGGACGTCATCAAGGCGGAGATCGATATCATGCGTGAGATCGGCGTGGACATCCGCACCGGCGTGGAAGTGGGGAAGGATGTCACGATTGCCGGCCTGCGTGAGCAGGGCTATAAGGGATTCTATGTGGCCATCGGCTGTCAGGGCGGCCGTCTTCCCGGTGTCCCGGGCGAGACGCTTCCCGGTACGACTACGGCCATCGATTTCCTGCACAAGGCCAATACCGGGAAGGAAAAGGTCACCGGAAAGGTGGTCGTCGTGGGCGGCGGCAATGTCGCCATCGATGCGGCCCGGGTTGCTCTCCGGAGCGGCGCTTCTTCCGTGACGATGCTTTCCCTGGAAACGGAGGACATCATGCCCGCGTCGCTGGAAGAGCGCACGGAAGCCCGCGAGGACGGTGTGGACATCCGTCCGGGCTGGGGCCCGAAGGAAGTCCTGGGCACGGACAAAGTCACCGGTATCGTGTTCAAGAAGTGTACTTCCGTCTTTGACGAGAATCATAAGTTCGCGCCGAAATACGATGAGAATGAGCTGATTACCCTGGAAGCGGATGCCGTCGTCTTCGCCATCGGCCAGACGGTCATCCTGAAGGACCTCCTGAAAGATACGAAGGTGGAGTTCTTCCGCGGCGTGTATCCCGTGGCGGACAAGCTCACTTACCAGACGGCTGAACCGGACATCTTCGTGGGCGGCGACTGCTTCACGGGACCCAAGTTCGCCATCGACGCCATTGCGGCGGGCAAGGAGGCTGCGGAATCCCTGCACCGGTTTGTCCAGCACGGACACATGACCATCGGCCGGAACCGGCGGGATTTCATCGAACTCAACAAGTCCGAGATCGTGGTTCCTTCCTACGACAATTCTTCCCGTCAGGATCCGGGCGTTGCTCCCGTCAGCGATCCGTTCAAGGAGTACCACCTGACCCTGACCGAGGAACAGGTTCGCAAGGAAACGGCCCGCTGCCTGTCCTGCGGCGCTTCCGTCGTGGACGAGAACAAGTGCATCGGATGCGGTATCTGCACGACCAAGTGCGGTTTCGACGCCATCCACCTGCACCGGGTGCATCCGGAAGCCAGCCACATGGTCACGTCCGAGGACAAGTTCAGCGGCATCCTTCCGTACATGCTCAAGCGCACCGGCAAGATTTTCTTCAACAAGAAGTAATGCACGAACTGGGCATCGTCTTCTATATTATCCGTGACGTCAAGCAGGCGGCGCAGGAAAACGGCGTGGACCATGTCGATGCCGTCGTGATGGACATCGGTGAAGTATCCACCATCATTCCCGAGTACCTTACGGACTGCTGGCGCTGGGCGGCGGATAAGGAAGATATCCTTCGGGGGGCCGAATTGAAGATCAACACGGTTCCTGCCGTCTCCTGGTGTGAGGACTGCCGCCGGGAGTTCGGTACCGTCCTGCACGGGAAGACCTGCCCGCACTGCGGAGGGGCCCATACGTACCTCCTCCGCGGGAATGAGGTGGAAATCAAACAAATAGAAGTTAAAACAAAAGAATAGAATACCATGGCTTGTTTTGTAGTACCGCTGGTACAGGCGATCGCGACAACCGCGTATCGCAGGGCCCACAAGGAAAACCGTTCCACCTGGATGGGCCGTCATCTCGCGTCCCTGGAGACGATGCTCTGGGGCGGTTCCGTGATGCTAATCGTGGACCATGTCATCAATGGGGAACTGACCTGGAAATTCCCGTTCTTCACCGCCTTGGACCAAGTGGGCGGGGGAGCGGTCATGCTTCGGGAAATGCTTACCGTCGGCGTGCCCATGTCCCTTGTGATCACCGCTGTCTGGGCGGTCTATGCCCTCCTGAAAGACCGGAAGGCCACGGCCTGAGAGAATGTATTAATCCTTAATAATATTCATTCACTATGTTCTTCCAAGTTTATGGCGCAAATGCGCTTGCACAATGGGGAATGTTGATCGTTGTCCTGATCGGTCTCATTCTCCTGAACGAATTCGCCCGCAGGACCAAGGCCGGCGGTATCATTACCTTCCTGGTCGTCCCCCTGGCACTCACCATTTATTTCCTGGCCATCGCCATCGGCGTCCGTACCGGTAAGGACTGGGCCCTGAACAACCAGACCCACATCTACATGCAGGGCTGGTTCCACTATGCCAAGTTGTATGCGGCTACGGCCGGGTGCATCGGTTTCATGATGATCAAGTACAAGTGGGGCATCGGTGCCAAGCACTGGTTCAAGCCCTTCCCGTTCATCATCGTCGCCATCAACATCCTCATCGCCTGCGTGTCCGACTTCGAGTCCGCCGTCATGGGCTGGAACAAGTGGTGGCTCACTTCCGAGGGGGTCTGGCAGTATGGCGGCTGGCACAATGTGATGAACGGCGTGGCCGGCCTGCTGAACATCTTCTGCATGACCGCGTGGTGGAATGTCTATCCTTCCAAGGACAAGAAGGACATGATCTGGGCCGACATGACCTGGGTCTATATCCTCGTCTATGACATCTGGAACTTCGCCTACACCTACAACTGCCTGCCTACGCACAGCTGGTACTGCGGTATCGCCCTGCTCCTGGCCCCGACCGTGGCTGCTCTTTGCTGGAACCGTGGCGGCTGGATCCAGAACCGCGCCAACACCCTGGCCATCTGGTGCATGTTCGCCCAGGTGTTCCCGCTCTTCCAGGAAACCTTCAAGAACGGCCAGCAGTGGTTCTCCTGGGCGACGCTGCCCGTCCTGTATCCGGAAGGTGTCGATACCATCAGCAAGCTCTATGAGGTGGCCGGTGGCGAGGCTGCAACCGTGGGCACGACCGTGGATCCTTCCGTCGTGGCGGCCAATCCGACCATGATGATCGTCATCAGCGCCCTCGCGCTCATCACCAATGCCATTGCGCTCGGTTACATCTGCTACCAGGCCAAGAAGCGTCACATCAATCCGTACAAGGAGGATGTCTTCGTGGACCAGCAGTACTACAAGGATGCGATGGCCCGCGCCGATCTCTCCTAATGGGTTGACCCTCTGACTGTAAGCCGTCACCATCCGTGGCGGCTTTTCATTTATGCGGAAAAACACTATCTTTGTGTTATGACTGACTATCGTAAAATCGTATTCGGGAAAACGGATGCGCGGGAAGAAAGCGCCGAGTATCCCGATCTGCTCATGAACGGGTATTTTCCTGTCGACAACATCAGCGAGCAAGTCCTAAAGACGGATAAATTCATAATTCTGGGGAACAAGGGATCCGGCAAGACTGCGCTTTCAGAATATCTCAAGCTGACATCCGACGCGAATACGATCGTCGATGGGCCGTCACTGAAGAGTTTCCCGTTTAAGGTTCTGGGGAAAATTGTTGCCGGAGAGAGCGAACCCGTCTTGAAGCATAAGCTTGCCTGGCGGTGGCTTCTGCTCGTCCGTGTCCTCCAGAACCTGGTTTTGGACCCAGACGCAAAGCCATCCACGAAGAAAGATCTCCGAAAGACAACGGAGTTCCTGGTCCAGTCCGGCCTGATGGATGTCGATAGTCTGTCCGACTTGGTGAAGTTGACTTCGAGCCTCAGCGTGAAGGCCTTTTCCATCGAGCATACCACCCGAGAAGAGACGGCGGATGTCTCTTTGGATTTGATTATCAACTATGTGAAAGATCTTGTCGTCGGTTTCAAGGAGAGCCATCGTCATCTGCTCGTGATTGACGGAGTCGATGAAATCCTGACTGCGCGGGGAATTCCTTTCCTGTCCGTCGTCGCCATGATCCATGAAGCGCAGGATCTGAATCTCTTCTTCCGGGCCGGGGACCTGCCGGTAAAGATCATCATATTATGCAGGACGGATCTTTTCGACCGGTTGCCGGACCTGGACAAGAACAAACTCCGCAGGGACTGCTCCTGCCTTCTCAACTGGTATCAGGAAGGAAGCGATGCGGCCAAAGACAGTGATTTGATGTCGATGGTCAACATGCGAGCTCGATTGATCTTTCCGGAGGTCGATGACCTGTTCGACGAATTCTTCCCCTCCGACTACAGGGGCCATGATATCCGTTCGGAAATGCTTGGTTTTACACGATTTACCCCTAGGGATCTCCTGCAGCTGCTCGTATCCATCCAGAATCGTTGCACGGCTCCCCGGGTATCGGCAGAAACCATGGAAAAGGGACTCGCGGATTATTCGTTGGAATACTTCCTTCCCGAAATCAAAGATGAAATGGCCGGCTACCTTCCTTTCGACTCGATTGACGCGATTATGGAAATACTGGCTTCTTTCCGGTCCCGGGAGTTTTCTTTCAGTGCTTTCGACCAGGCTGTCCAGCAGTCGGCCCGGCTATCCGGTCTGTCCTCTTCAGAGATCCTGAGAGTCTTGTTTGACTGCAGTGCGATCGGCCTTGCCTCCCCTTCAGGGGAAGGTGGTCGGTTCAAGTACCGGAACAGACACGCTTCTTGTACGCAAAGCGATCGTTTCGTGATCCATCAGGGATTGTGCAAGGGCTTGGATATCGCCCTATAACGGGAACAGGAACCGTTCGAATTCTTCGCAGAGCCGCTTTCGGGCGGCTTTGCTTTCTTCTTTCCGGGGCTGAAGCATGTCGAATGCATGCACGTTTCCGGGATAGACATCCACCTTCGCATCGACACCGGCTTCCTGCAGGTTCTTCACGTAAGCGAGCGTTTCGGCATAGAACGGTTCGCCATCGGCCACAAAGGTATAGCAGGGGGGAAGATTCGAGTAGTCCGTTTCGCGGGCAGGGGAGGCATACTTGTTGACCTGGTCGCTTCCGTACTTGTCCCCCAGGTAGTGCTCCCAGCCCCAATGGTTCCTCTTCGTATTCCAGCCCTCGTGCCCTTCTTGGAAAGGATGATAAGGAGCAGGGTCATCAGCATTTTCACAGGTGTTTTTTTTGTTTGAGTAAATCAGACAAAAACCGTACCTTTGTGCCATGAAGATTTTGTCCCTGGCCGTCGGTATCCTTTTCCTGGCAACCTCCTGTACGCCCGTTCCGGTTCCCCAAGAGTCGGAAGACGGGCAGGAAATGCAGGGAAACGGTGAAACGCCGGGAACGTCACCATCCGAAGAATCCATGACCATCACAGTGACTGTCGGCAAGCAAGTGTTCAAGGCCGACATCGAAGACACCGAAACCGGGAAAGCCTTTGTCGCCAAGCTGCCGCTCACCCTGGATATGAGCGAGTTGAACGGAAACGAGAAGTACAGCTATGGGGTATCCCTGCCCAAGGCCGACCGGTATTACAGCAGCATTGCGGCCGGAGACCTGATGCTCTTCAGCGGAAGTTGCCTTGTGCTGTTCTATGGTCCGGCCGGCGGCTACAGCTATACCCGGATCGGCCGACTGCAATCAACCGACGGGCTTGCCGCTGCTTTGGGCAAGGGGTCCGTCCAGGTCAAGTTCGGGAAGGAATAGTCTCAACGGCGGAGACAGTTTCCGCCAAATCTTCAGGGCGTTTCGTCGAAAGTGATGCTTTCAATCCTGAGGAGCAGGGTTCCGGAGGGGACCCGGGCCTCGACGGTTTCTCCGACCTTCCTGCCCATCAAGGCGGCGCCGATCGGGGATTTCAGCGAAATCTTGCCGGCCTCGAGATCCATTTCGTGCGGGCTGACAATCTCGAATTCCATCCGGGTCTGAGTCGATAGGTTCGTGAATTCGACTCGGCTCAGCAGGCAAACCCTGTCTTTGGGGAGGACATCGGGGTCGATCACGCGGGAATGCTCCAGGACCTTCTGCAGGAAACGGATCCGGCTGATCGTCTTCGCCTGGATGCGCCTCGCTTCACGGTACCCAGCATTGTCGCTTCGGTCCCCTTGGGCGCTGGCCTCTGCGAGATCCTCCTGCACCCTGGGGTAAACCACGCCGATCAGATGCTTCAACTCGGCCGATATCTCGTCATATCGTTGCTTCGACAGATACTCCATGCCTGGTATCTATTAGAGATTTTTGACTATGTAAATTTACCTCTTTTTATTCGAAAGCCAAAGGCCACCTTTGTCACCTCGCCTGAATGTGGTACCCTGTTTTAGCCCCTAGAAACTCAGTCGGCGTGATGCCGGTTACATTCTTGAAGAGGCGTGTAAAGTGGTGGGGGAACTCGAATCCGAGCAGGAGTGCGGTTTCGCCGACGTTGTGGCCATTCATCAAGAGGCTCTTACCCTGTTCTATCACGAACGAATGGATGTAACCGATCGCCGTGCCGCCGGTGGATTTGTGGATCACATCGCCCAGGTACCGGGGAGAATAAGCCATCTCTTTTGCGCAGTACTGGACGGAAGGGATGCCCAGGTCCATTTGCCTGCCGTCCAGATAATACTCCCTGAGCAGGTTATGGAAGCGTTTCAGGATGTCCGATGACGTCTTGTCTTCCTGCGAAACCTGGCGCAGATAGATGCGCTGGCAGTATTCCAGGATCAGGCGTATGTATCCCAGAATGACGATCCGTAGTGCCGGAGAATCTTCATTTTCCTGCAGTTCATGCCTGAGCTGGGTGAGCAGCTGGGTGATCCGCCCCCATTCCGAAGGCTCCATTTTCAAGGTCTCGATGGCGAAGTAGGAGAAAAAAGCGTAGTCCTTCATCTTTACTTCGAGGTCGGTTCCCCGGAGGAGTTCCGGTGAGAACAGCAAGGCCCATCCTTTGATATAGAGATCTTCACCGTCGTCCTCCTTGCCGCCGATCTGTCCCGGCTCCGCGGCGAAGATGGACCCTTCGGCCGCATCGAACATTTTCATTCCATAAGTGAGGTGCTTCGGAAAGTTCCGCTGGACGAAGAGTCCGTAAACGCCGTATCGGTTCAGGCTGGTGCGGACGGGGGACACTTCGTCATAATGGATGACGCTTACGAGGGGATGCAATACCGGAGCCCCTACCGAACGGGCGTACACATTGGGGTCGGTAATGTGAAGAATCGTCTTCATGATGCTTGAAAAGGTATGTGTATTTGCAAATATATGACATTTTCTGCGTTATTGGTAATTATCTGACAAAAATCGGTAAGAGAATCCCGTACAGACCGACTACTTTTGCAGTACCAACTTACTGTTATATGACTATCAAAAGTTTTACCGCAGTTACCCTCGCAGCCCTGACGCTGCTTGCCTGCAAACCAAACACAAACGAGCATATGAGCACTTTGAATCTGACCCAGGAGTGGGACAAGACCTTCCCGAAATCCGAACTGGTAAACCACAGCAAGGTTACCTTCCATAACCGCTATGGCATTGATCTGGCGGCAGATATGTATGTACCTAAGAATGCTGACGGCAAATTGCCCGCGATTGCGGTGAGCGGCCCCTTCGGTGCCGTGAAGGAGCAGTCCAGCGGCCTTTATGCCCAGCATATGGCAGAAAGAGGCTTCCTGACCATCGCCTTCGATCCTTCTTTCACCGGCGAATCCGGCGGCGAACCGCGCAGGATGGCCTCTCCGGATATCAATACGGAGGATTTCCTGGCGGCCGTTGATTTCCTGTCCAACTGTGACAGGGTGGATCCGGAGCGCATCGGCATCATCGGCATCTGCGGTTTCGGCGGCATGGCCGTCAATGCTGCAGCCCTGGACCCCCGCATCAAAGCTACCGTCGCATCCACGATGTATGACATGTGCAAGGTGAATGTCGAGGGTTACTTCGCCAGCGAAGACACTCCTGCCCAGCGTCAGGAAAAGCGCCGCGCCCTGGCGGCCCAGCGCACGAAGGATTATGCCTCTGGAACTTATGAGCGTGCCGGTGGTGTCATCGATCCGCTTCCCGAGGATGCTCCCTGGTTCGTCAAGGACTATCACGCCTACTATAAGACTCCGCGTGGTTATCATGTGCGCAGCGGCAACTCCAACGACGGCTGGAACGTGATCGGCTGCCAGAGTTTCCTGAACCAGCCCCTTCTGGCCTGGGCCGGAGAAATTGAGGCGCCCGTGCTTCTCATCCACGGCGAGAAGGCCCACAGCCGCTATTTCAGCGAGTATGCCTTTGAGCGCATGACCGGAAAGCATGTCGTCGGAGAAAGCGCCGTAGAAGGCAACAAGGAGCTCATGATCATCCCCGGAGCTTCCCATGTGGATCTTTACGACGATGTGGCCGGTGTGATTCCTTACGATAAGATGGAAAGCTTTTTCAAAGGAAACCTCAAGTAACGATCCATCTTGTCCGTCATCCGTGAGAAAAACTGGCCTGTAAATGCCAGTTTTTTGTATATGCGATGATGTAATCGTCCGGTTTGGGCACGGTTTGTTTTTGCCGACAGACCGTGCCCGTCGTTTATGCCCTGACTTGCTGAAATAATGTTATCTTTGTATGCCATGAATCACAAAAGTAAGACTATAGACGGCCGTGAATGCTTCGTCAGCGGCTCCGATCATCCTCGATATATCCTTGTCCAGACGCTGGGCAACCACGAACGCGGTATTTTTGACAGTACCGTGGAGCTGATCGCCAAGACAACCGGAGTCCCTTTTGTCCTGGCTGCGTTCCAGGTGTTCGACTGGGATTTGGACCTCACACCCTGGCACGATGATGCCATCAACCGGAAACCGGAAGTAGGGACGAGGACCTTCGATACGCTTCGCTATGTGACGGAATCGCTTCTGCCTGCGTTGGAAGCCGAATATGGGAACCTGCCCGTCATTCTGGGCGGCTACTCGCTCGGAGGACTCTTCGCCCTCTGGTCTTCTTCGCAGACGGACCGTTTTGCCGCCATCGCAGCAGCATCGCCTTCCCTTTGGATCAGGGACTGGCTGGACTTTGCGCAGGCGCATCCTGTAAAGACTGTCAAGGTGTACCTGAGCCTGGGAGACCAGGAGGAGCATGTGAAGAACCGGGCGATTGCACGGGTAGGGGACAGCGTGCGGGGCGAATATGAACTGTTGAAAGCGCAGCTCGGGGAAGAAAACTGCACCCTGGCCTGGAATGCCGGTGGCCATTTCCAGGATGGCGACAAGCGCCAGGCCGCGGCCTTTTCCTGGTGTATCAACGCATTGGAGGGCAAGATTTGAATTGACTTGTATGGGTAGGCTTTTGATGTTTTTGTTGGTCTCTGCCATGCTGGCTGCCGCAGCCATCATCGTCGGCTGAAAACGAACCGGGCCCAGAAGAATCATGCGGGAAGGCAAACTTATAAAAAGCGAGACCGTCACTCGGGACGGAGAAAGGTTTTATGTGGAGAAGGTTGCTTTCAAGGACTGGCATGTCAGTCTTCACTCCTTTTATCTGATCTCCGACAGATTATGTGAAGGGCATACCATCGTTGAACAGAAATGGAGTTATGAGGATTTCTGTGACGTCACCATTCGCCTGGAAGACTGCACCTACGCACTCAACCGGCAAGTGGAAGTGATTGCCCTTGTCCGAAGTTTCAAACCCATCCCGGTCGATGTATTTGACCGCATTGCCCGGCCGTTAATCTTATCTGGATGATAAAGGTTGGAATTCGTGGAAGAAGGTAGGAGGCCTTTTTAAGCGCGAGAAAACTGACGACTAAATTCCCTGTATATCGAAATGATTACACCCCGGCGGTCCAGTGACGGATTGTCGGGGTATTGGCATTGAATGTCGATGGCTCTCGTTTTTCAAAATAATTGCTACCTTTGCACCCGCGAAAAGGCTCTTTTCGCAGCTTGGTAGAGCTGCAATCTCCATTGATTTTTAAACCGTTTATTATGAAAAAGAGATTGCTGTATACCATTCTCTCCATCAGTCTGCTCACAGTCATGGCGGGTGCTGCCATCGCTCCGGCGTTGGGCGTCATCAGTGCCCATTTCGAGGGACGTAATCCGCTGCTTATTCAACTGATTGTCAGCCTTCCGGCATTGTTTATCATCCTTACGAACTTGTTATTTCCCAGGCTATGCCGTATGATGAAGACGCGCACGCTGGCGCTGACAGGGCTTGCCTTATACGTGCTCTCCGGTGCCGGAGCGTTCTTTGTGGACAATATATGGCTGCTGCTGGTTTTCCGTGCCCTGATGGGCGTGAGTGTCGGGATGATCATGCCGCTCTCGACCGGGCTCTTGGCATATTATTTCCCGCCGGAGGAGCAGGCGGGACTGATGGGGCTGTCGGCCGCCATGAACCAAATGGGTGGCGTAGTCGCTACCTTCCTGGCCGGGATGCTGGCCGGAATCAGTTGGAACTATGCCTTCCTGGTATATCTGCTGGGACTCATCGCCGTTATCCTGGTCGCTTTGTTCCTGCCGAATGAGCGCCTTTCCGGGCGCGGCGGCGTATCCCTTTCGCTACTGAGGCGCTTCCATCCGTCCGTGGTGGGCATGTTCCTGGTGATGGTTCTCTTCTTCATCTATCCTACCAACTTTGCCTTAACGGCCTCGGGAACGCTTTCAGAGATGGGCGTAACGCTTACGATGGTCGGGCTGGACGTGGTGGCTTTTCTGGTGGGACTGGTTTTCGGCGCCCTGATGAAACGCTTTGCGGCACAGTTGAAGTATGTAGCGCCGCTGGGATTTGCCGCAGGCTATCTATGCCTGGCCATTGGCGGAAGTCTTGTCTGGCTCCTGCTTGGATCGGCCTTCATCGGCATTGCAAATGGCATTGGAGTGCCGTACCTGAATACCATCGGCAGTGTAAAAGCGGGCAAGGAGGCTGCCACGACCGTGATGCCATTACTATCTGCAGCTCTTTATCTGGGGCAATTCCTTTCACCGCTTATTGTGTCACCAGTCGCTTCCGCCACAGGAACGTCACCCTATTTCGTGGGCGTAGGAATCGCGGCCCTGTATCTGTTGCAGGCGATTCTTACGCGTAAAAGCAGATGCTTCCGAAGTGATTATTTCGTATATTTGTAAGGAATAACTTCCATGTTCATGACTTTCCCGCCTTTTACGATGCAGGAAATATTAGAATTTAGTAACTTATTGTAAATAAATACTTTATCATTTTAACCTTTTCATCTTTGTCCCCCTGCTGTCCCCGAAAGTTTGAAGCGTCCAACTATTTTGCATGAATTTTGAGGACGGGGGACAAAAAAGTTGAAGGACTGTCCCCGAATCTCATCATTCTACCTTGCAGATTCATTGAGCCAAGAGCCACTCAATTGCCGATATGATGTGAATGGTCTTACCATTGATTTTGACATCCCGGGTAGGGGAGAAGGCAATCAGAGTGAGATTGTCGCAATGAAGCGGACCTGCTGCTTGAATCAGGGCAGAGGTCTCGCGATTATATGACTTGGGTGTGTCAATCTCGTAGGCGACCTGGATCAGCTCAAGTGCCCGGTCCTTGTCGCAGACAACGAAGTCAACCTCTTTGGCCCGCGGATTGGCTTTATAGTAATAGACATCCCGAAAATCGTGTGCACTGCGGCGCAATAGTTCGATGTATACTACATTCTCAAGCCGCCAGCCGATATTCTCTCCGGCCATCGAGTTCTCCCGATTGTTCTGGAAGCCGGGATCTACGATATAAGCCTTTGGACTGCGTATCCTGTTCTTGCTCTTGAAGGAATGTTTCGCCAGTATCTGTATGAGGAATGCCTGACGAAGATAGTCCGTGTATTTCTTGCAGGTCTTGTCGCTTATCCCGAGGATCTTAGACATATCATCGTAATTGACCTCTTGGCAGGTGTTGTTGATCAGGTGATTTGCGATTTTCCGCAGTGCGTCCATATTGCGGATTTTGAAGCGCCGCTTTATGTCTTTCTCCAGAATGGCAGCGATAAGGCTCTCGATGTAGCCGCGTTTGTTCCTCAGGCCCTGGAGTTCGGGAAAGCCTCCCGTGACGATATAGTCCATAAATGCGCTCTTCCGGGCGGCATCGGCTTTGGTGGTGATGCCGGTAGTGTCAACCTGATGATATGCACAGTATTCGGAGAAAGAGAAAGGGAACAGGCGGATTTCATTGTATCGTCCGGTCAGGTGGGTGGCCAGTTCGCTGCTGAGCAATTTGGCATTGCTGCCTGTCACGAAGATTCTCATTTTGCTTCTGAGGAGTCTGTTGACGAACAGATGCCAGCCATCCACATCCTGAATCTCGTCCAAAAACAGATACGGGACATCGGTACCATAAAGCTGGTATATACAAGAGAGGACGGTATTCAGGTCTTTCGCTTCCATACCCAGCAGGCGGTCATCGTCAAGGTTGACATAACCATACCGGATACCGTGCTCCAGCAGGACTTTGTGGCAGATGGTCGATTTGCCGCTGCGTCGGACGCCAATGACGACTTGGGCCATCGTGCTGTCGAACTCGAACATAGATTCCTCCCGGCGGGACACCCATCCGGCAGGATTGTAGCCGGCTATTTCATCTCTTTGTTCTGCAAGGACTTGCAGGATTATTCTTTCCTCAATCATAGATTTTTCTAAATGGTTGATACAAAGGTAGTAAAAAAATCCAAATTCCGATAAAATGCAGAAAACGACTTCTTGAAATCCGATAAAATGCAAGTTTTGGACTTCTGAAATCCGATAAGATGCATACCGAAAAAGGTGCGGCCGAGCATTGCTGCAGGGCCGCACCGGGTGTTAACAATAGAAGTCTGGCATCAGACCGTACATAGTCAAGCCTGCCAAAGCCCCTCTACGCGACCGCCGCGAGAGCTGAGCAACGGCAGGCACTTTTGTTTTCGTTTCCAAATATCACATTCTCGAGGCGTCCAACCAGCGTCTTCAGCCAGGAGACA